>Ga0247611_10002401_pt1 | contig 30329 bp, 24 predicted proteins | sample 177DNAGHGhighgp2_FD_192422 | JGI IMG/M metagenome (GOLD analysis project Ga0247611, IMG submission 192422) | Sheep rumen microbial communities from Palmerston North, Manawatu-Wanganui, New Zealand - 1770 DNA GHGhigh gp2 | ecosystem: Host-associated > Mammals > Digestive system > Stomach > Rumen... | reverse complement strand
ACTCCTGTTCCAAGTGTCAGGTGGGATAGTCCGTAACAATCCAATGCACTCACAGCAATAGTATCCACATTATCTTTGATTATTAAATGATGTAATGAGTCAGCCGCTTCCAAACAAAGCGGTCCCATCTTGGTAAGACTAAGTGGTAACTCGAGGTATTGGATGTATCGGGCATTAGCCATGCAACCACCAGCCATAACCTTGATGCCTTCTGGTAGAATTACAGAATCCTTTCTGCATAAGGCAGGATAAGCTATCAGTGTTGTGGTATCTTTCGTATATAATGCTCCGTCAATACTTGTATAATGAGGGTTTGTCTTATCTATTATAATTGCTTGAAGATTATTGCAATAAAACGCACTTGAAGATGTTCTGTTAAAATTCGTAGAACCGGCTCGTTGAATGCCTAAAAACATGGAATCGATAGTGTTAGGGATGACCGCCACTTTCACATGTTCATTCATTGCATGGAAAGCACGCTCACCTATAGTTGTAACCGTATATTCCTTATTATTGTATTGCACCTTTTCGGGAATACGCAATGTATCGGAGGTAATATTCTTATAAGTAGTGTCTTTGTTCCAGAAATTCGGACGATCCGGCGTATCGTACGTGAAGGCTACAGATACGCTATCTTTCTGAATTTTATAACATAGTTCCACGCCATCAGCATTAGCGACTTTGAAATCATATGCCTGAGCACTCATCACACATGCAAAAATGATTAAAAGAAAGATTGATTTTTTCATAGATTATTATTTGTTTTATTCATTAATCAAAAAAATATCTTGTGTTACAATATTATACTTTCAGTTCTTTTGATTTATCAAGTTTACTACCACTTTGACCATGGTGTCTTTTTCTTCTGTGCGGCTCTCGGCAATCATGAGGGTTAGCGCGACAAGCGTATTATCTGCTATTCTCTTGGTGCCATCCTCGCGGTAGAGAATGCCGTTGTTGTTTAAAAACCACAGAAACAACGTAGCCGCGATGCGTTTGTTTCCATCCGAAAAGGAGTGGTTCTTGGTAACCAAATACAGCAACATCGCTGCTTTCTCCTCCACACTCGGATAGAGATCTTTACCTCCAAAGGTCTGATAAATCTGACCTATACTGCTTTTGAACGAATCGTCTTTCTCATTGCCGAACAAAGTGCTTCCACCGAATTTCTCACGCAGCGCGCTAATCGTTTGCATAGCATTCTCGTATGTCGCATGGAATCGCTCTTCGGGTGTCGTCTCTTTGACCGTCAGACGCTCGTAATCATAATTATCAAGCGTGTCCAGCGCGTACGTGTAATCCAAAACCACATCAAAAATAGCCTGTGTCTCATCCTCACTCTCCACCGCCTTGCTTTGCACCGTGCGACCTACAATCTGAACCAACTGCCGCAGATCCGACAACTGCTCACGACGAATCTTCTCATTGATGGCGTAGCCTTTGACGAGGTAGTCTTTGAGTATCTCGTTAGCCCAACGTCTAAATTCTATTCCTCGTTTGGACTTAACACGATAACCAACTGAAATGATGACATCCAAATTATATACAGTTGTCGGTCTGTACTTAAACTGAGTATTATGCAAAATTTGCATATTACTTTTTTCCAATTCTCCTTCTTTGAAGATATTTGAGATATGACGTGCTATGACAGATTGATCTTTTTGAAACAATTCTGCCATCTGACCTTGCGTCAGCCACACGGTTTCATTCTCCATGCGCACATCAAGTTGGACCGTGTTGTCTTCTGCACGATAGATGATAATCTCACCTTTTTTATCTATATTACTTTCACTCATCGATAAGAAAAAGACGTTCTCACCTTGGTTTTAATTATACCAATCCCTGCTCTACCATTGCATTGGCAACTTTAATGAAGCCCGCAATGTTAGCACCTTTGACGTAGTTGATATATCCGTCAGACTCAGTTCCATATTTCAGACATGCAGCATGAATATCAGCCATTATCGTACGGAGACGCTGATCCACTTCTTCTGCCGTCCACTTGAGACGCATAGAGTTCTGGGTCATCTCCAAACCGCTGGTTGCTACTCCACCCGCGTTACTTGCCTTGCCCGGACTATAAAGAATCTTTGCGTTTTGGAAAACAGCAATAGCATCTGGCGTTGTAGGCATATTTGCGCCTTCTGTCACGCAGTAGCAACCGTTCGCAATCAAATTCTCTGCATCTTTCAGTTCAATCTCATTTTGAGTCGCACAAGGCATCGCAATATCACACGGAATACGCCAAGGACGTTCGCCGGCAAAATATTCTACATTCGGAAACATGGCTGCATATTCTTTGATACGTCCGCGACGGATGTTCTTGAGTTCAAAGATAGCATTCAGTTTCTCTTCTGTCAAACCGTCATGGTCATAGATAAATCCATCAGAGTCTGACATTGTGAGCACTTTTGCGCCAAGACGCATAGCTTTTTGTGCTGCATATTGCGCCACATTTCCTGCTCCGGAAATGCAGACACGTTGTCCTTCAAAACTCTTTCCACGGGTTGCCAACATCGCCTCGGCGAAATAGCAAGCGCCGTAACCTGTTGCCTCCGGACGCATCAACGAACCGCCCCAATATTGTCCTTTTCCGGTAAGAGTACCGGTAAACTCATCACGAAGGCGCTTGTATTGTCCAAACATAAAGCCGACCTCACGACCGCCAACACCTATATCACCGGCAGGCACATCCGTATCGGCACCTATATGGCGGAATAGTTCAGTCATAAACGATTGACAGAAACGCATCACTTCGGCATCAGATTTGCCACGAGGCGAAAAGTCAGAACCACCTTTTGCCCCTCCCATCGGCAATGTCGTCAAGGCATTCTTAAAGGTCTGCTCAAAAGCAAGGAACTTCATAATACTCAAATTCACAGACGCATGGAAACGAATACCGCCTTTATACGGACCTATTGCACTATTCATCTGAACACGGAAACCACGATTCACGTGAATCTCACCACGATCATCCATCCATGGAACACGAAACATGATTACGCGCTCCGGTTCTACCATTCTATCAAGAATCTTCTGGTCCATCAAATACGGATACCCCATAACATAATCCGCAACACTTTCAACTACCTCCTTAACTGCTTGATGGAACTCTACCTCACCTGGATTTTTTGCCACCAATTCCGCCATAAATGCGGAAACGAACTTGTCTTTAGTCATAATAATTTTATTTAATATTTGCGTACAAAATTACTGCTTTTTTTTTATTCTTGCAAAGAATTTTACTATTTTTCAGAAAAAAACAAGAAAAATTTGCGTAATTGAAAAAAAAACACTACTTTTGCGCAATTAATTTTAAGGTACAGTAAAATTTTGGCGTTTTAAGATGAGAAGACATCAACAAGACGAAGTTGTAAGTCCGATATGGGAGATGAATCCTATTTGGGGCGCCTTGACAGATGCCCAACGCATTCAAGCAACGTCTCAAATGGAGATTTGCCGCTATCGCAAGAATGCGATTATTCACCGCGAAGGTGATACACCAAGCCATATGATGATGCTTGTTAGCGGAAAGATAAAGATTTACAAGGAAGGAATTGGTCAACGTCATCAAATTATTCGTTTGCTTAAGCCGTACGATTTCTTTTCCTATCGCGCGCTGGTTGGAGGAGGTGCATATAACTCATATGCTGAAGCCATTGAGCCTTGTGTCGTATATCAACTCAACAAAGATTGCTTTATTGACTTGCTTCAGCACAATAACCAGTTCTGTTTCCTTGTTATGCGTTCGATGGCTGGTGACCTTGGAGCACAGGAAATGAAAACTGTCAATCTGACTCAAAAGCATATTCGCGGTCGTTTGGCAGAATCATTGCTCACTCTAAAAGCCAACTATGGAACAGATGAAGACGGCGCTACAATTGCTATGTATATGAGCCGGGATGATCTGGCAAGCATGTCTAATATGATAACCGGTAACGCCATTAGGACGCTAAGCCAGTTTGCGCAAGAAGGGATTATCAGTGTTGACGGAAGAAAAATAAAAATACTTGATGAAGAGGAACTAACAAAAATAAGCCGCTTGGGATAAGCGACTTATTTTTTTCATGGACATCAAACATTTAGTCCAACATCTCACCAAAGTTATTGGATAGTTGAATCATCTTATCATAATCCTCCGGAGATAAGTCATAGAAATAATAGTTGCGTGGATCTATCGGATGATTCTGCAAACGTACTTCGTAATGCAAATGAGGTCCGGTGGACTTTCCGGTATTACCGACAAGAGCAATAATATCCCCACGTTTCACTTTCTGTCCAACCCGCACAAGTTGTTTGTACAAATGCGCATAAAGCGTCGAATAGCCAAATCCGTGGTCAACAACTACTGTATTGCCATAACCTTGCTTCCAACCGACAAAGGTCACTGTACCGTTACCCGTGGCATATACATCTGTTCCGACAGGCGCGGTAAAGTCCATTCCTGTATGCATTCGGCGAACGTGATACACGGGATCTATACGCACACCATAACCACTCGCAACACGCGTCAAATCCTTATTCATAACAGGCTGTATGGCTGGAATATTTTCCATTTTCACTTCTTGCGTCTTTGCCATCTCTACAAGGTCATCGTACGATTTAGCCTGAAGATATAACCCCTTCTCCAACAAATCCACTTTAAGTGCCAAATCAGCCATTAGTTGCGAGTTGGTCATGCGCGCCAACTCTTCATAATAAGTTATCTTACGCGCTGCACCTTGACGAACAGCCAGAGGGATTGGTTCTGCACCAAAAAGAACACGATATAAGTTATCATCCCGCTGTGACAAGTCATTAAGAACTACTCGCATCTGATCTACCTGATTATTCAACATAGCCAATTCCGCTTCAAGGTTTTGGTTCTGCTGCTTTAATTGCATTTCACGGGGAGAAGGAAAAACCAAAAAGAACACAAAGAAAAATACCGCACCAAGGCATATTCCGCCAAATATATACCAACCACTACGACGCAACCAATAGCCGAAACCTTGCTCGACACGCTCCATCGCCAATGTATCAGGGTTTATATGGTATTTTTTGGCCATCATATTTCAAATTCCGTGCAAAGTTACTACTTTTTTTTGAAACTACAAAATAAAAGTTTATTTTTTTGCTAAACTAACGCCAATTGTATCCGTTGCCGGGCTAAATCCACATCCAACACGCGAACACGGATATGCTGATGTAACGAGAGCGTTGTGCGATTTGCTTTTTGTCCATTATGTTGTTGAAGATTGGATATATGGATAAGCCCGTCTTTATGCACACCCAAATCCACAAATGCACCAAAAGCCGCAATATTCGTTACTATACCCGGAAGTTCTTGCCCGACTCGCAAGTCATCTATTGTATGAACGGAATCTTCAAAATGAAACTCTTCTACCTGTGTGCGCGGATCACGCGTTGGTTTTTGTAATTCATGCAATATATCTGTCAATGTCGGCAGTCCCACATCTTCAGAGACAAAGGATTCCAAATTTAATTGTTCTGGCTGTGTATTCGACAACACTTGCTTCATCTTCCGCGCAATCGCGTATCGTTCCGGATGAACCGCTGTATTGTCTAACGGCTCCGTACCACCAACTACACGCAGGAATCCTGCACATTGCTCAAAAGTCTTTGCTCCCATCTTTGGAACCTTAAGTAACGACCTTCGGTCAGGGAAAGCCCCGTTCTCACTACGATAAGTCACTATGTTTTGTGCCAGCGTCGGCCCTAAACCCGATATATATGTCAGCAAATAAGGAGAAGCTGTATTCACATCCACACCCACATAGTTTACAACAGATTCCACGGTCTGATTCAGTGCCTCTTTAAGTTTTGTTTGATCTACATCATGTTGATACTGCCCCACTCCAATCGATTTTGGGTCAATCTTCACCAACTCTGCTAAAGGATCCATCAACCTGCGACCTATACTGACTGCACCACGAACCGTCACATCTTCATTTGGGAACTCATCGCGTCCTATCTTTGAAGCAGAATATACTGACGCACCACTTTCTGAAACCACAAATATAGGAATATCACACGACAATGTATGCTTGACAAATTGCTCACATTCACGTGAGGCGGTTCCATTACCGATTGCTATCGCCTCTACATCAAACCGCTTAACAGCATCAGTCATTACACGCTGCGAATCAAGGTTATGCAAATAAACCACATTGTGATACAAGAGATCACCTTGTGCAGAAAGAACCACTAATTTACAACCGGTTCTGAATCCGGGATCCAACGCCAATACTCGCTTTTGACCAAGAGGAGCCTCAAGTAATAACTGACGAAGATTTGCCGCAAAAATCTGAATAGCTTCATCATCAGCCCGCTCCTTGGACATCGAAGCATATTCATTTTCTATTGATGGCTTCAATAAGCGCTTATAACTATCTTCCAGCGCCATTTCAAATTGTTTTGCAGAAAAAGTCGAATTGCGAATATACAGACGGTTTAACTTCTCCATACACTTCGTCACATCGGCTGATATATCTACACGGATAAACCCTTCTCTTTCAGCACGACGAATCGCTAATAATCGATGGGAGGAGATTCGCTTCAGAGGTTCTGATATTGCAAAATAATCCTTGTAATTTTGCGCTTCAGGTTCACCACTCTTATCTTTTACAACCTTTGTTGAAAGAATAGCCGTATAGTTAAACTCACGACGAATGGCATTTCGCGCCTGAGTGTCTTGTGACACTTCTTCCGCCAGTATATCTCGTGCTCCTTGCAATTCCTCTTCATTGGCTTTAAGCGGTTCCGGATATTGTTTCCGAATACGGTCTGCCAACGATTGCAGTCCTTTCTCACGTGCTATATCTGCCCGTGTCTTTTTATGAGGTTTATAGGGTAAATATATATCCTCTAACTCAGTGGCAGACCAACAATTGGCTATCTGTTGCTTCAATTCCGGTGTTAGTTTGCCTTGTTCACCAATAGTGTTTAGAATAGTTGTCTTTCTCGCATCTAATTCTATAAATCGGTTGTATTGCTCGCTAATAGCAGCTATCTGTACTTCATCCAATGATCCGGTACGTTCCTTACGATAGCGCGCGATAAAGGGAATTGTTGCTTTCTCATCAAGAAGGGAAATCGTCGCCGAGACTTGGCGGGTATTCAGTCCTAATAAGGGAGCTATATATTCAGCATAATTTGTCATATGTTCTTATTTGCGGTTTACAGGTTTTACTTTGTATCCGGCATTGCGCAATTGGGCAAGCAAGCCTTTGTCTCCCCCTAAATAAACACAATCTAACACGATAAACGCCCGTCCCTCACGCAAATATGGCGCTAAACGTTTCACCCATTGTTGATTGCGCCGAATATATACTTGGTAGTCTGAAAACGAAATCGTTGATTGATTATCGGGGGCTTGTACTTGATAAGCAATATCTGTCAAACGGCCCATCAAATACATATCACGTATCAAACGCTCTTGATTCACATCGCGTTCAGGGTTTTCTATTAGATGAAGGAGTTCTTCACACTGAAAATGAAACGGCTCACGGTCAAACAACATATACATTGTTTCACCCAATTCGTCTAAACCATATACGGGCATATTTCGCTCAGAAGCCACTGCTTGGAAGAATGATTCCATCGAACGTTGTTCGTCATATTGCAGCCACGTCTTGAATAGTTCTGTGCGATACATTTCAGTTAGATAAGAGGGCTTCATCCGGGCCAATTGGTCTAACCCCATCTTCAAAGTCAAACGCAGTGACTCATCTATAAACTGATATTGCTTCTCGGTATAAAAATTGCTTAATTTCACCGAATCTGGTAATAAAGCCGCCTGACGCATTACGGCTAATGCCTCATAATCTTGAATGGCAAACTCCGTCAACACTTTGTTACATGCACCAAAACACTTGAACACATTGGGTATAGTGTCGGCAAAACTCATATCCACCAATTTGTTGGTAGCTAAAATATACGATTTGGATTGTGACGAGTTACCGGATATTTGGTAAAGCAATTGTGCGCTGATGGGAATTGACAACAAGGACACAATGATTATAAATAATATTGACAAAAGCCGTTTCATTTATTGAAACCTTGTTATTAAATTATATGCCTGATATATACCGAGTTCCCCCGCACGCGAAAGATCGGCTATACCTTCTTCTATTTGGTCTATATAAATCCGCGTCAGCCCACGATTGAAATACGCCTCAGCAAAATCACCATCCACTTCTATGGCCTTACTATAATGCTCAATCGCTGCGGAATACTCTTTTTGTGCACACAACATATTTGCTTTATTGTAATACGCAAAAGCAAAGTCTGGAGCAAGACGGTTAACATAATCGTAATCGCGCAACATGATTTCAAAATCCATTCCGGATTCAGCTGTCAAATCACCTGTTGCGCGTTGATATTCCAACCATTTGAAACGCCAATTCGCACGACAAAATGTTACAATCACATTCAACGAAGGTGCATTTTGTTGCAACGCTTTGGTACAATCGTCTATAGCTGACGAATAATCTTGTACCAGAGCAAACTCTATCGCTCGCGCCAAATATAGTGAAGCAGCTTTTTCGGGAGACAAAGATATCAACGACCGATGTGAGGTATATTGTTTTTCAAACACATCTATTTGAGCTGACAATCCCGATATTTGTTCAAAGTGCTGATTAACCATATCTGCGGTTAACGGCAATTCTTGCAAGGTAAATTGCAAAGGCGAAGGTAATAGACGTTGACGATTATATTCTTCTACAGAAAGATGGGAATAGTTCGTACGTCGTAGCGATTGTGGATGACCATAATACGAAAGTACTATATTAGGTTCATTCACCACATCTGCATATCGTTTTTGCACATTACCGCGAGTCTCTGAAGTATATTCACGCTCGTTCTCATTCGGGTCTGACTGACTTTGGGCAGTACGGGCAGAGAACTCTTTGCGTCTGTCACGGCTTGTTGTACGCTGGTCATTGGTGGCAAGTAATACATCCGTTTGCGGGGATTGCAGGGAATCACGCATAGCCGCCATTATACTGTCTTTATTCTGTTCCAAGTCATAAGCCGTTTTGCGATACTGATAAGCTTTCTTACTATCCCCCATTGCTGTTTTCGCTTGGGCTGCCAAATAGTACGAGGGCAAGAAATAAGGATACCGCTCAATCAGCAGGTCAAAGTCCGACAACGCCTGTTTCCACTGACGTAATTGCATTAATACCAAAGCTCGGTTATAGCGTAAATCAACCTGATCAGGTTCTAATTCAATCGCCTTGTCAAAATCATCCAAAGCACGATTATAATCACCAAGTTCTGCACGTAATAATCCGCGGTTGTAATAACACGATGCGTTGCGCGGTTCAAGGGATACGGCCTTGTCATAATCCGTCAAAGCACTCCGATAATTGTGACTCTTGTAAAAAATAATACCGCGATTCATGTAATCACCCGCCCATTTTGAACCTAAATTAATACATTTAGTCAGGGACAATAGAGCCGCATTTGTGCTATCTGCCATTAATTGTACCAATCCTAATGCTGACCAGTTTTGCGGGTTTTGCGAGTCATATTTGACCGTCTCGCTGAAATTGTTTAATGCACATATTGTGTCTTTGCTATGAAGACAGATAACGCCCTTCTCAAACAACAAGGATGGCGAAGTTGGTTCACGACGAAGCAGGTAATCTATATCCACCATAGCGGAATCAAATTGTTCCTTTTGTGCCCTTACATCGGCACGAAGGATAAGATAGGTCTTGTTATCCGGAGAAAATTGTAACGCCTTCGTAAAATCAGCTTCTGCTAAATTCAATTCATTTAATTGGCGATAAACATAACCTCGCGTATAATAGGCTCCGTGTTGGAATGGATTACGCTCTATCGATGAATTACAATCACGCAGGGCACCGGAATAATCCGACAATTGAATCTTGGCTATGGCTCGCAGCAGATAGGGCTCTGCCAAATAGGGTTTAAGTTTGATAACTTGATTGAAATATTGGATAGATAGAACGTAGTCTTCAAAATATAATGCATTACGTCCAATCGCTGTAATACGATCGGTATTCAACTGTGCTTGCGCGGTTAACCCGCAAAAGCACAAACCACACATAAGCAATATTACCTTCCTGAAAACTTTCAACTATCTACATCCTGCATAAGGATCAAACCACTCGGGCACATCGAATTGCTCATCCTTTGAATACCCCAACTCCTCATCCGCATATATCTTCTGCATATATAGTGCAAATATTGGAAGCGCCATAGACGCACCTTGTCCTTCTGCCATCGAATCAAAGTGGATAGCGCGATCTTCGCCACCAACCCAGGCACCGCTTACCAGAGACGGAGTAAAACCTACAAACCAACCGTCAGAGTTATTCTGAGTCGTTCCTGTCTTACCGCCTATAGGTGAATTCACACCATATCTGAAACGAAGGCGGACACCTGTTCCGTGATCGCATACGGAACGCAACATATAAATCATCTTGTAGGCTGTCTGTTCGTTCAATACTTCATGAGTCTTGGGCGAGAATGTTCCTAATACATTTCCATTGTTATCTTCTATACGAGTTACATAAAGCGGTTCGACGCGAATACCCTTGTTCGGAAAAGTAGTATATGCGTCCACCATCTCTTCTACGCTCACTTCGCAAGGACCTAAACACAGACTCACTACCGGATCCAATTGCCCCTTAATACCAAACGAACGCATCAAACGAACTAATTGTTCCGGAGTAAACAAAGACATCAAATAGGCGGAAATCCAGTTACTCGACTTTTCTAATCCCCATTGAAGCGTTACTGTGTCACCACGATTGGATGCGTGGTCATCACGGGGTGTCCATGCTACGCCGTTTCCGTCTATCAACGTTATTGAATCATTGATAGTCTTATCACAGGGCCACATACCTTCTGTCATTGCCAAAGTATAAAGATAGGGCTTTACGGTTGACCCTACTTGCCGACGACCTACAGTTGCCATATCGTATTGGAAATTCGCAAAATTAGGACCGCCTATATACGCTTTCACATGACCGGAGTGAGCATCCATCGACATAAATCCGCAGCGCAGAAAATACTTTTGCCAACGGATCGAATCTAATGGACTCATTACAGTATCTATCATCCCATCGTAAGAGAATACTTGCATCTCTATCGGCGTATTAAACGCTTCTACAATCTTTTGTTCTGAATAGCCGGCCTTGCGCATCAAACGATAGCGTTCACTTTGTTTCATGGACCTGTTCATAATACCTTTTATCTCATCGGGCTTTAGGTCTCTTGAAAAAGGAGCATAACTCTTTTTACGTTTTTCTTTAAAGAAACGTTGCTGCATATCTTGCATATGCTCATTTACTGCTTCTTCCGCATAACGTTGCATGCGAGAATCTATCGTCGTGTATATCTTTAATCCGTCTTGGTACAAATCGTAGCGACTGCCATCTGGCTTGGTGTTCTTATTACAGAAACCATATAACGGGTTTGTATCCCACTGCCATTTGTCTATCGCATATTGTTGCTTATTCCATTCAGAATAGTTCGATTCAACAGGCTCTTTGGCGGTCAGCACTTGACGCAGATACTCACGAAAATATGGCGCAGAACCCTGTTTGTGATCCACGGAACGATAATGCAACTCAAGAGGAAGAGCCTTCAGCGAATCACATTCCGCTTCTGTTAGATACTCGTATTTACGCATCTGATTAAGCACCGTATTTCGACGGTTCCTTGTGCGTTCCGGATGACGAATCGGATTGTATAACGCAGGATTCTTGCACATCCCTACCAATGTAGCCGCCTCTTCTATCTTAACATCCGCCGGAGTCGTATTGAAATATACATGAGTCGCCGATTTAATGCCTACCGCATTATACAGAAAATCAAACTGATTCAGATACATCAGCAATATCTCATCTTTGGAATACAAACGCTCCAATTTCGTCGCAATCACCCATTCTATCGGCTTCTGCAATGCACGCTCAAAGATATTGTTAGCGCGGGGAGACCACAATTGCTTGGCCAATTGTTGAGTCAGCGTAGAGCCGCCACCAGATTTGCCCAATAACAATATCGCACGAAACAACGACTTGCTGTCAACCCCCGTATGTTCATAGAAACGAATATCCTCGGTCGCTACCAAAGCATCTGTCAAATACGGAGACAAGTCCGCGTACTGAACGCCTACTCGGTTTTCTTTGCGGTAATAGCGTCCAAGAGAAACAAGATCCGACGAAAAAACCTCGCTCGCAAAGCGATTTTTCGGATTCTGCAACTCTTCTAACGGAGGCAGATAACCGATTACACCCGCACTAATACCCAAAAACAATCCCCATAATGTAATACTGCCCGCAACAATGATTCCCCAAAACCAAACGACAAACTTTGCCTTAAATGACCAATCTTTGTACTTCTTCATAATCTAACCTCCAATCATTCGACTTCGACGCCCGTCACATCATATATCTTTCCACCACGGAGAATATACATATGACCTTCGCGGAGAACTTTTTCTGTCACTTCCGGAGAAGAGACAACATCTATCGCCTCATCCGGAGCAACTTCAAATAGCGCATTTATGGTTATATCTTCTGTGATAACACTAAAATCTTTATCCCAACCGACGAACACATAACCTTCATGCTTGGGAGCGGCTGGTTCATAAGCGGCTTCGCCATAAGGAACGACTTGAACATCATAGATTTCGGACTCCCATCCCAAGAACGTGACAATAAATACAACAGGATTCTCTTTTATGACTGCGTCTAATGTCACATCGCCTGTTATCATTTCCACATTCGGATCCCAGCCTTCAAACGTATAATATTTGGACTTCGTCGGCTCTTTGACAGTCACATCGGGCTGGATGTCTTTTACCAAAGTTCCATATAAGGCATCCACCGTCTTCACAACTTGACCTTCTACACGGAAAACCACTTTATAAAGGATATCCTCATAAAGCGCATTCGTCGTGATATCGGCGTGAATGTCACGTAAATCTTTATCCCAACCAATAAATATCTTACCCGGATGAGATACCAATACCCCATTGGCATTGTAACCGTCTTCCACCACTTCGGTTCCGGCAACTTCATTCCCATCCATATATGTCACGGTCCATTGCACATTGTCCTGGCCGTACTTCGCTACTAACAACCTGTCTTCCAGCACAATCTTATACGAACCGCTCCAGCCGATGAAATGGTAACCGCTTATTGTCGGAGCAACAGGAGGTTCGGCATCGCTACCGGATTCCACTTGAACCGATTTTAGCAAAGTCGTACCGTCTTGTGCATAAAAACTAACGGTATAATATATCGGGTCGGCAGGATCTTCCCATTGAGCCGTAAACTGAACGCTGACACCATCGACGGCAGGCACATTCAGATACGCATCATCGGAGTATTCATCTACCGTCTCGTTTTTCCAACCCATAAATGCACGACCTTCCCAAGTCGGATTTTCCGGCATATTCTTGATACTGCCGCCACAATTCACTATCTCGGCATAATAAGCATTGGGATATTTGCCTAAACCTTGAGCCGAGAAATCGTAAGAGTGTTTCTCCTTTGTGCCATCAAACCATACCACTTTACGGCTCGTGCGCACTTCGATTGTTTCTGTCTCGCCGATACCGCAGAAATATGCCTCGCCCTTATCATTCACATCGGTCACCAAAGTACCACTGGGTTTCTTTACACGCGTAAATTGCAAACAGCCACCGGCACCGGTACCATTCAGCACACGTAAGGAATCTTCATAGCGCAATGGCATCATAAAATACGTTCCTTCGCCCACATCGCCATCCGAATTAAGTGTCTGGAGAACCGCCGCAAAGGACGGGTCATCCGGCGAATCAATCTTACTGCGGATATAGGTCGGATAATAAATATCAAACTCATACGGCTCCGAATAAACCTCATCGCCGTTACTCGACAACACAAAACGCACCGCCAGACGAGACTCAAAGGGCATCTCCTGATAATTATTGATGCCCACCGTTATTGACTGGGTATATTCATTTAACTTTTGCGCAGCAGCGTCTTGTGCTGTATATTCCGCAATAGACTTATTGGCTGACCAACTCCATTTCTTGTTCGCTCTGTCCCAACGCGCAGTTTGATAACTGACCGTTGAGGCTGCTGTCGCTTGTACTTGAACCGCAAAAGTCAGCACATCTTCTATCATCGCACGACTTGTGCTTTCGGCAAATCCTTCAAACGGATTTTCCTCGTTCGTATGGGCTGTCATGGATGGCTCAAGAACATAGGCGCCTATCTCATATTGCGCCACCACGCTCATATCTTTCCGCACATTGGTTATATCCCTACTCCAACCGCGGAACACCAATTCGCCCATCTTCGGATTTTCGGGAGCTACCGCATCCTCGCCGCAATTGACTGTATCTATCTTCAGCAACGTATAATCGCTATTCAAAAACTTCACCACATAAGTCTTCGGAACCGTCAACAACTCCACATTACATTGCGGCTGATGGAATAGCACATGTTCTTTATCTTCTTTCGCCTGACCGGACCACAACGAACATATCATCTTATACGCCATACAATCCGCTGGCTTGGGATATACAATCTCATCACCCGCCTTATGGTATTTCAGCTTACCGCCATCCAACCAACTGTAGTAATATTCTACCGTAAACATCTCTGAGGTATCGCTCTCATTTGTCTTCGGATCCTTGATAACAATACGGTATGTTTCCTCGCCTACTTGATGATCATAATTAAACTTCCAACCCAAATACTTCCTCACTCCTTCACGCGCCTCTTTCATCGTGATATGACCGCTTTTATTTACGTCTATCACCCAACGATTATCCGACAATCGCTCCAACGAATAATACACTTCATCCACTCCCTGAAAACGCAAATCTATATCGCAATCTTCGCCATAATACACCTTATCCGATGCGGTAACTTCGAAACGGATAAAATTCGTCAGATTTACTTCAACATAATTATTCAAATAACAACCATATTCCACCTTCTTTGTCGTTTGTTCGGACTCGAAAGGCTTATTGGAGGGCAACTCAATGCCTTGTATCGCTATCAGCAAACGACCCTCACCCGACTTCAGACAGGAATCTATACTCGCATTTATATTAAAAACCCTGTATTCGCCTTTGCTGTGATACGCCGTAAAACGCTGCTCTACCGGACCGCCTTTTACAGGATTATATATCGTCGTCGGCATATAATACACACCATTCGTCATACCGTATGTATAAAAACGGTTTCCCTCAAACACATCTAAAAATCGGGTGCCTTCGGTTCGATAGAAAAAATTAACCACATAAAGACGGTCTAAGTATTCATCCGATTTATACGTATCGGTAAAACATAGCTCATTCTTTTTCGCATCAAACTTGATATCCGTAAAATACGCGTTATATGGCAATTTGTCTATCTCGTCCACTACCGCACCGGATACAGGAACTATCGCCATAAACAATACTACAAATAAACTCCAAATCTTGGTAAAGCTACGTGTCTTCATATGCGCATAATTTTTATAGTTTGGCAATATTATACATTTTAACGTGCAAAATTACTACAAATTTTCGAAACTTGCAAGTTTTTAGCGGAAAAAAAGTATTATGCTTGCATAAAATAGGTTTTTTCCGGTAAAAATTTGTTGTTTGCACGACAGTGCGAACGTAAGTTCGGGGGAATTGCGCAGCAAGGCGGCGTCCGAAATTACTACAAATTTTCGAAACTTGCAAGTTTTTAGCGAAAAAAAAGTATTATGCTTGCATAAAATAGGTTTTTCCGGTAAAAATTTGTTGTTTGCACGACACACTCGATATCTTGTCGAAATTTTAAGAAAATAGATACGATCGTTAAGAAAACAAATATATCGCTTGCGACATTAAAATATTTGTAGTACTTTTGCATCGTGAACGATATAAAATCCTCGCATAAATATGTATAAAACCCTATTAATTATAATTTTAAGTATTATGAACATCTACGATTTTACGGTGCTCGACACCAAAAAACAGCCGGTTTCACTGGCACAGTACAAAGGCAATGTCCTACTCGTCGTTAACACGGCTACAGGATGCGGATTCACACCACAATACGAAGGACTCGAATCCCTCTACAAAAAGTACAAAGACAAAGGACTTGTCATACTCGATTTCCCATGCAACCAATTCGCCGGACAAGCACCAGGCACAGAAGAGGAAATCGTAACTTTCTGCCAACTCAAGTACAATGTCTCGTTCCCGCAATTCGCAAAAATAAAAGTCAATGGAGACGAAGCAGACCCGCTCTATAAATGGCTTAAAACACAAAAAAGCGGAGTGCTCGGCAGCGCTATCAAGTGGAACTTCACCAAGTTCCTTATCGACAAAGAGGGAAAGGTTATCGAAAGATACGCGCCTACTACCAAACCCGAAGATATTGAAAAAGATATTGTTAAACTACTTTAAATTTTTACTACTATGACTAAAGAAGAAGCTTTAAAAGGACTCGCTTATGCCGGAGCTGTTTGGTTCGGTAACAGTAAACAACATTTCGCTTTCGCAGCCTATGACAAACTAAATGGATGGAACAAACTTGCTGACAAATGGAAAGAAGAGGCGGAAGAAGAATGGAACGAAGCGGAAGAAGTACTCAACAGACTTGTTGAACTCGGATGCAAACCTGCCGACTTGCAGGAAGCAATGAAAACCATCGAGTTCCCTTTCTACGACGATCCAAAACAACAAATCGAATCCGACTACAACGCTACGGCGGTTACGGAACTCAGCGTGCTCGCTGAGGCGTTCAACGATGATTATCCTACCAAAAAACTCATCGAAAAATGGATTGACGGAGAAAAAGAACACATGGCGTGGGAATTGCAATACCTCAATTATATCAAAAAACTTGGCTATGAGAACTTCCTCATTGCTATGATGTAATATGTACGAGCAACTCAAATTGGACAATCAACTCTGTTTTAGACTGTACTCAGCGGCAAGACTTACGGTCAGTGCTTATCACCCGTATCTTGAGCCGCTGGGTATCACATACCCGCAATATCTCGTCTTGCTCGTGCTTTGGGAAAAAGACAAACAACCTGTCTGTGACATCGGAAAAAAACTCCTTTTGGACACAAATACCTTGACACCGCTACTTCAGCGGATGGAAAAAATAGAACTCATTAAACGGACAAAAGGCAAAAAAGACACCAGACAAAGGATTGTATCGCTTACTAAAAAAGCGCAAGACTTGCGCGAACAAGCCATACATATCCCTCTGTGCCTTAGTGCGGATATTATCAATAAAGTTGGGTCAGTAGAGGAAATAACCGCTTTGATTCCTACTTTGGACAAACTTATCCAAGGGCTGAAATAGATGTGAAACTCCTCTTTCTTTCCGAACCAAAAACGTAAACGACACGTAAACGAGACGTAAACGAGACGTAAACGACACGTAAACGAGACGTAAACGAGACGTAAACGACACGTAAACGAGACGTAAACGACACGTAAACGAACCGAGACGTTACCGAGACGTTACCGACTCCTGCGCCTATAAATATCTCGCTAATCAACTATCAATTATCAACTATCAATTATCAACTATCATGCTCCGAAAAGTACGTTTTCTTTTACTGGCTTTGTTCGCATCCATCTCGTTGCAGGCGCAATATGTGGTGTCGGACAAGTATGACTTGTGGTTCGAAGACACGGATTATGAGATGACCACACGCAAGCCCGAATATTGCACCGACAATTACCAAGACCTGCGTAATGGATGTCAGGTACGTCTATCCGGCAGGACTGTCTATATCTACCGAAATGGTTATTCCATCCTTTACGGCGATGAGATTAACGTGCTTTACAATGGTTATTACCGCGTCCGTCGCGGCAGCACATGGTATTTGGCAGAAGAAGACGGAGACCTTGTGGATGGTATCTACGGCAAGGAAATATTGTATTATCCGTGGGGTTATGTAGCTATACAGCGTTCTTCCGGTTATTGGGATATTTATCATTGTTCGGGCCGCAAGGTTGAGACCTATTCATACGAGATTCCGCAGATATTCCGCAATGGTTGTTTTTGTGTTAAGCAAGGCCGATATTGGTATGCGGTCGATGCTGATGGTGACAAGATCAGCGATGTTTATGGCGATGATATTATCCTTCTCGGCAACGGCACATGGAAATGTACCCGTGGAACTTACGTCGCGTATATAGAATAAACGCCTCCCGGACTCGAGACAGCTGGAAATAAAAAAGGAACCCGCAAGTTCCTTTTTTTTTGAGCCACTTCCCGGACTCGAGCATTGCACCTTGTGTGCAATAATCGTTCGAGCAAAGCGAGATAAGAACCCCCGAGGTCGAGGCCGATGGAAGTAAAAAAAGAGACCCGAAAGTCTCTTTTTTGCTCTTTCAGAGCCACTTCCCGGACTCGAACCGGGGACCTACGCATTACGAATGCGTTGCTCTACCAACTGAGCCAAAGTGGCAACTGATTTACGATTTGACGATTTACGATGTACGATTTTGTCAAAAGCGGCGACAAAAGTACTGCTTTTTTTTGAATTGTGCAAATTTTTAGCAAAATATTTTGTCGTTTGGCATATTTTTTGTACTTTTGCAGGCAAAAATGAAGAAAAATACGTCCATATTACGTTTTTTTATTGCACTATTGACGTTCACAGGTGTTGTTTGTAGCAATGCTTCGTCTCAATCTATTCGTACTCTTAGCACCGACATCAAAACCGCTCGAATGAGGTGGATAGATGCCAACTCTAATGAACCGCTTGGAGGAGATCCTATTCGTCCTTTCCTCATCTTGGGAAACACGGATAATCGGCAAGGAATAGGTGCCGAGGGAGATTTGAATGGGCATCTGATAGAAGTGAGTTTTGATGAAATGAGCCATGAAGTACGGCAATTCACCTATACGGTCAGGCATCTTAATGCAGACGGATCAGAAAGTCGTCTAAGTAGCACCGAATTCTTGGAAGGATTTACAACAAAGGACATCACAAACTATGAACACTCTCTAAACACCACACAACTATACACCCATTATTCTCTAACGTTTCCTAACGAGGAGATGACAATTACCAAAAGCGGAAATTACCGCCTCATCATTTACGAAGATGGAGACCAAGACAAGCGGCGGGTCGAAGCGGATTTTTGCGTCGTTGAACCACAAGTAAAGATTCTTGCAAATGTCCGCCCTAATACGGACATTGAATTGAATGGCAGATACCAACAATTGGATATAGACTTGGACTTTGGCAAGACTACAAATATAGTGCTAAATACCGATATCTTCATCGTCGTTCGCCAAAACGGACGCTACGACAATCAGGTTTTTGCACCCAGACCCACATTTATTGAAAGCAACAGATTGAGATACACCAATTGTCGTGCTCTAATCTTTGAAGGGGGCAACGAATACCGTCACTTTGACACCTACTCCACGTATTTTGCCGGAGTAAACGTTGATAGAATTACACACGACAACAACGATTATCACGCAATTCTTATGACGGACGCTTTACGCGGAACCGGAGCTATGTTTGCGGGAGAACGTGTTTTGGACAAGTGTGGAACTGCATATATGCACGAATTTGACGTAAACGGACAATTCATCGTAAATGCAGAACGGACTATCTACGATATGGATACAGAAGCAGAATACATGTGGGTACATTGGACATTAGCGGCGGAGAATCCTTGGTTCGACGGAGCCGTTTATGTTGGAGGCGATATATTTGGCAATCAAACAAGCAACGCCAACCGCATGTTGTATGACAGCGAACGTAAGTGCTATTGGTTGGCGGCACTTGTTAAGCAAGGTGGCGTTGATTATCAATATTGGTTTGTACCAAGCGAAGATAAAAAAACAACCCTCCAGAGAACTGAAGGGTCGCATTGGCAGACTGAAAACGAATACACTATTTACGTCTATTACCGCCCGTTTGGAAGCCGGTACGACCAAGTAGTTGGTCTTCAAGTCATCAAATAACACCGACTAATCAGATATCTTCATCTGAATAGTAATTGTACGAATTTTTATCTGATACATTGAACATCTTGCCATACAGCTTGCCATACTTATAGCGCAGGCCGGAGCGTTTTTGACCATAACCATAGCCATAGCCCGTCGCACGACTACCATAACCGTAACTGCCATAGCCGTAACCATAGCCGTAACCATAACCGTAACCATAGCCGTGAGGACCTTCTGTCGGGATATCAGACAAAACGATTTGCACTTTTTCAGGAGCCTCCACAACCTCTGATATTTGTTGCAGAGTCTGTTTGCAGAAGGACTTATTGGTCTGCATACAACGGATAACAAACAGTCCGATATCCGCCAATTCAAGCACTGCATAAGCATCCGGGACAAGTCCTATCGGAGATGTATCTATGATAATAAAGTCATATTGTTCACGCAATTGCTTTACCATTTCTGCCAGTTTATCGGAGTGAATCAACTCGCCCGGATTAGGAGGTATAGTACCGGCACGCATGATATCAAAGTCAAAGGGGGTATTTTGGATAAAAGTCTCTTCTAATTCGCAATCACCGATAATATAGTTCGATACACCCATACCGGCTTCCAAACCCATCTTAGTGTGGATATTAGGTTTACGAATATCCAAATCTATAAGCAAGACTTTCTTTCCTGACATCGAATATAGTGCCGCCAAGTTGGAGGAAAGGAATGTCTTACCGTCGCCGGATTCTGTTGATGTGACAGCGATAACCATCTTGTCTTTGCGCTTAACAATAAACTCCATGCGGGTACGTATCGACCGCAACATCTCGGCATAAGAAGAACGGGGATGGTCGCGAACAAGCGTCGGGTTTTGAGACTTCACGTGCCGAACAGTTCCAATAAGACGGAATGGACTAAGTTTCTCTATCTCTTTGGGAGAACGAATCTTGTTATTCAACAACTCACTGGCTATCACAAGCAACAGTGGAACAAGGAAACCTATCAACAGCGCTGTAGTCGTATTATTCTTTTTAGTTTTGGAATTGACCGTTGATATCGTTCTGGCTTTATCCAATATCGTATTATCGGGAGTATTGCTCGCTTTCTGGATTTCTGCCTCTGCTCGTTTCTGCAGGAAGAAGGTATAGTAGTTATCATCAATTCGGTAATTGCGTTCTATAGCTACCATCTGCAACTCTTTCTTGGGCAGTTTTTGTATTTCACGCTCCACTTCGGCATAACGCGCCTTAAGATCTTGTTTCTCTATCTCAAGAGAGGCGCGCATCGAGTTGACGACCTCATTGATCATCGTCTTTACATTCTCTATATCCTTCGTATATTTTGCGTAATAGACGTTCTTTTCAGTCAATTCGCCTCGTTGGATGCGAAGGTCATTAAGCTGTTGCACGAGCGAGATTAAGGAGGCATCATTTAGTCCGAGTGTTGTTGGCGCAATGACTGCCCCACTCTCCATATTGGTCTCAAGATAATTCGTCAGATAATCGAAATAAGTTTCGCGCAAACGCATACTCATCATTTCTTGGTCATAAGACGATATACGTCCCATTAATTGTCCCGCATAAGAGCCGACATCCACAAACTTATTCTCCTGCCGGAAATCGGTCATCGCGCCTTCGGAAACTTCCAAAGATTGCTGAAGTGCCTCTAATTGCTCGGTGATAAAGCGAATAGAATTCTCCGCGACGGCATTCTTTTGTTCAAGGTTCTGGAGCAGGAATATCTCCGATAGTTTGTTAATGATATCGCAGTCTCGTGCGGGAGTTTCGCTTATCAATCCGATAGAAAGGATGGAACTTCCATCGGTCACAAAGCGCAAATTGAGCCGCGTCATGATTTCTGTTGCCAAGCCTTCACGCGAACGGAAACGGAAATACATGCGTCCGGATGTCGTCATTCGCTGAGTCGGCCATATTGTGGCTGTAAAGTAATTACATTCAAACGGTTCGCCGTAGTGCGCTTTAACGCTAAACGGTTTGTCTTCATCGGTTGAAGATACGGTCAAAGAACCATCTTTCTCAAAATCCACCTGGAACAACATGCCGTAAGCATTCTCGGCAATATGTGCCGGTTCCAGTTCTATCGGCGTATCCCGATATAAATTACGGGTTTTGAATCGTCCTTGCGTGATATATTCGGTTTGCAGGAAAGGAAGTGAATCTACCACCCTGCACGCCAAATCATAAGAACGAAGAATGACCAATTGGTTTTGCACATTCTTATATCCCGCATCCACACCGAAACCTTGCATTAACACGGAACCGTTTCCATATGGAGTGGACTCTTTAATGATAATCGTTCCCTGTGAAAAATAAGAAGGCAGCCACTTACGGTTCTGCAAATATGCGATACCGAGCGCTATAATGATTGAAATCACAAACAAATACCAGTAATGGAGTATCTTAAACACCCACTCAAGGATATTGAATTGGGACTCTTCATCCTTGTCTTGATCTTCAAAATTATTGTAACTATTGTACTGGTTATTACCGTAATTGCCATTGCCATAGTTACCGTAATTCCCATTGCCATACGCGTAATTCCCGTTACCGTAAGCATAATTGGCATTGGACGATGTATAATTATTATTTGAATCCATAATTATTTGGAAAGTGTAGCTGCGTAGTTTATAACTGTAATTAGTAAAGATACGGACGACGTAATCAGTCCCAGGAAGCCCGAATAGCTGGCTACTTTGACGAAACTGTCTTTCGTGCGTGCCACATAGATTACATCGTTGGGATAAATATAGTAATATTTCGAGTCTATGATACTATTCGAACGTATATCAAACTCCAATATCTCCGGTTCCTCATCGCCATGAGGGCGGATAATTCGGACATGGCGTCTATCGCCGGAATTCATCAAATCGCCTGTCATCGCTAACGCCTCGAAGATATTCATATTTTCTTTATATATATAATACTCGCCTGAGTTGATATCGCCGATAACGGTAAATGTCTTGTTATACAATGCCAACTTCACATCCGCATCCGGTATAATCTCACGGAATGCAGACTTAACCGAATCCTGCGCTTCTACCACCGTCAACCCCTCAACATGAATCGGCTGCAAAAACGGCAGATCGATGGTTCCGTCTTCATAAACGCGATAAGACGTAGCATATTGTGTATTGCTTATTCCCTCGTTGGAACCAAGAATCTTGGAGATAGTTTCATCCATAGTAATCAGGCGGTAGATAATCTCGTCGTTTACATGAATCCGATACGGTTCATGAAGCGTATCTTTCTCATATTCAGGTATCTTGTGTTTGCCCGGCTCTTGCAGCAAACCGATAACACGGTGACTATAGCAACTCGTCATCAAAACACTCGCAAATACTACCACGAGCAGTTTCAATGCATAACTCTTTATGGATATTGCATAATTCTTTCTCATGGCTAATTTCCTCCGCTACTACTGTTGCTACCACTCTTTTTGCCATATTTGTTAATATGGTTGATTCCCGTTGCCACTATCGTATAGACGAACACGCCGAACGATATTGTTGTGGAAACTACTGCCAAACCGGCAGCGGCTGACGTGATTCCGAACGCTTTGCCCGTCAATTCGCGCACATAGATAATATCGTTCGGCTGAACATAATAAAATTCCGAATTGATAATATCTTTCGAACGCAAATCGAACTCACGTATCGTCGTTTCGCCGTCTATATCGCGGATAATCTTCACGCGGGCACGGTCGCTATACGTCTGCAAATTATCCATCAATGCAAGCGCTTCAAAGATTGTCAGTTTCTCTTTCTGTATCGGGTAACGGCCGCTCTTTACGCCGATAAGAGAGAATGTCCGCTGCAGGATTTCCACCTCTACCGATATAGTAGAATAGCCTGGAATTTCTTTGAGCAGTGCGCCCAATTCCTCCTCCATCTTACGTTTTGTTTCACGCGTTGTCAGACCTTCTACATGGACTTTGCCTATTGTCGGATAGTTTATATTTCCTTCATCATCTACCAAATACGTGTACAGCTCATTCGTTGTACGCCCCATTCCGTTACCATACATCTGCTGCCGCATTTGATTGCGACCGGCTGTGCCGCTGCCCGCATTATACATTTTCATGATATTCGGGTCAAGCGAATAAACATAGATGTATAATCGGTCATTAACCCGAATCTTATATTCCTCATAGTCGATTGTATCGGCATAAGATGGAATCTTATGCTTGCCCGGTTCTTGCAGATAATTGACCTTTCGCGAAGTGACGCAAGAGGCGAATGTAGCAGCCAATAGTAATATCCAAAGTATCTTTCTCATCGTTTCTCGTCCCAACCAAATGGGTGTTTTGCAAGAGGCATCTTTGCTAATGGATGATAATCGCCCACCAAACCGATAGGCTCGGCATAGCGAATCTGACTGACTATCTCAATACAAGGACGAGCTTCAGCGATACGGAAGCCTTGCCCATTCAATATCCGACGGTAACTCTCTGTATGAAGTTCCGTAAAGCCTTGACTGAACTCGAACTCTTCGCCGTCAATATTTAACGTACGATAGGTTTTCTTCTCTCCTTGAACGGCATTGGGAGGCAGACATTCCGAGTTAATACTCAGGAAATAGCGGACACGTGCTTTCTTAAGTTCCAAATAGCCTGCCACACGGTCAAAGCTCATTACATGAACGATATTCTTTTGAACAGGACCGAATATCCATTGCAACATATCGTAGAAATGCACGCCGATATTGGTCGCGATACCGCCGGATTTGTGCACATCGCCCTTCCATGAAGAATAGTACCATTTTCCGCGAGAAGTGATATAAGTCAAATCCACATCGTGAATCTTATCCGGCTCGGCATCGACTTTTTTCTTCAGATTGGCTATTGCTTCATGCAGGCGTAGCTGAAGGATGGTATAGGCTTGATGGCCTGTTTCTTGTTCTAATTCTAACAAGTTGTCGATATTATATGGATTGAGAACAAGAGGTTTTTCACAAATCACGTTTGTGCCGAGCCGCAGACCATAACGGATAAACGCGTCATGTGTATAGTTCGGAGTGCAGATGGATGTCCAATCCAATGGATTATCGGTACGCATCTGTTTGGAGCAGAAGCGGTCGAACTGTTCGTTTTCTGTATAGAATGAGCAGTCAGGAAAGCTACTATCCAAACGGCCTACAGAGTCAAACTTATCATACGCTACTATTAGGTTATTACCGGTATCAGCTATAGCTTTTATGTGCCGTGGAGCGATATATCCTGCGGCGCCAATTAGTGCAAAGTTCAGTTGGTTTTTCATAATAAAAATGCAGTTTTATGCAATTTGGCTGCAAAGTTACAACAAAAATTTGACATGTGCAAATTTTTTTGAAAGATTATTTAAAAAGCGGGCAGAACCCGCTTTTAAATGATGGATTGAGCCGTGCCTGCGGCGTGTAGTGTGCTTCGCACGTTTAGTGTTGCTACGCAACGTGTAGTGCCTGCGGCGTGTAGTGTCCTGCGGACGTTTAGTGTTGCTGCGCAACGTGTAGTGCCTGCGGCGTTTAGTGTCCTGCGGACGTTTAGTGTTGCTGCGCAACGTGTAGTGCCTGCGGCGTGTAGTGTCCTGCGGACGTTTAGTGTTGCTGCGCAACGTGTAGTGCCTGCGGCGTGTAGTATCCTGCGGACGTTTAGTGTTGCTGCGCAACGCTCCAACTGCCAATTCTCAATTCTCAATTGTCAATTCTCAACTAAAAAAGCGGCATTTGCCGCTTTTTCTTCGTACATCGTACATCCGTAAATCGTAAATCACTTTAATCCATAATCAATAATCAATACTTCCACTTCTTATAGCTTGTATAAATTTTCCCAATTATTTTTATACAAGCCACACCGTAACTCACTAATAATAAATCACATACGATTTGGCTTGTATAAATTTTATACACTTTTTTTATACAACCCTTGCGTATCCCTTGATGTTTACCGGGTACTTTTGGTGGCGCGCATGAGAATTGATAGTTGGATGTTGGACCGCTGCGCTGTTGGATGTTGGACCGCTGCGCTGTTGGAAGTTGAAACTTTGCTATTTGGATGTCACATCTGTACGGCGCCAGATAGTTTTGCCATCGAGACTGAAGTCGGTTATGCCGCGAGATTTGACGATATTGACATATGCGTTTTTGCAGTCTTTTCACATTCACCGTGCAAAGGTACTACAAATATTGCACATACGCAAAAAAAGTGCCAATAAATTGCCATTTGCATCATAATTCATCGTATTTTCCGCATTTGAGTAGTCCAAATACTCCTTTTGATCGTACAAACTCTGTTCTCCTTCGGCGTCTGAAATTGCTACTTCCGATTTTCGCTCCAATAGTGCCGCTCAACCCTTCAAAAAAGAAAAAAGCAGCGTCCCGCCTGCGACGACCATTGATAAATACGGTAAGGGGGCCCATACCAACTCTTTTACTCTTTGAGTCGTTTATACGGAATCTTTAACTTTCCGACATACCATTTTCCGCAACGGTAATATGCTTCGAATTCCTCCGAAACGTAAGAAAATAAATCTGTTGCATATGGATGAGAAATTTTATCAAGATGAGGGTATATCGGCATAGTTATTTCATATACGTTACTTGTTGTGTCTAATGGATAATATTCCTGCGTATAAATAGCTGGATATAATATAGTCGCCGTTAAATTACGCCTCATCCATTCTGAGTAGCCAAGACGAATGCTCAAACTATCCACACTACATTCAGATAGCATTATGGTATCTTGTTCAATTTTTATGGGGCTACCATTAACAAGCACCTCGTTGAACTCGCAATCATAGAACTGCTTTCCTTGCGTAAAAATGATTATTGTTCCAACTTTCTCACTATGAGATTCTTTTACATAAATTGGTATATTATGGCTATAATCCGACGAACTACTTTTAAAAGATAGATGATTCTGTTTCCCTTGAATTGGTCTCCACGTTCCAAAACTTCTATAAGAAAACCATTCTAGCGCCGAGTTGGCCACATAAGAACTATCTTCTCTAATCTGCAGCCCATGACGTCCGGCATGATGTCTCATTTGGCTCATATACGTACCGAAACGAGGGCTACATGCCTGTATTGTCACAATTATAGTGATTATCCACATAAATCTTTTTATCATAATCCTAATTTTTGAGGTTCATACTTACATGGCATCACACCTTGCACTGGATTATCAACGGACGTTCGATATTCTTCATATGGATATGTTTTATGCCCATATCTGTCAATGTCATATACACCCATAACCCATTCAGCATCTATGTCAGCGACTGATTCAGCATCGCCATTATCCGATGAAGTAACTTCTCCTGATATTGAATATTCAGTTTGATATGCTTCAACCTCTAGTTCAAGCATCCCTCCAGCGACTGTCGGTTTAAATTTAGTTCTTTCTCCAACATAAACGAGTTTGCCGTTTTCGTATTGTGCAGCATGGGTTAATTCGTGAGCTTGACTTCCTTCATTGCCAAGATTGTTGATTATAATCGTACCATCATCGCCTTTTTCCATAATTACTTTATTTGAATTTTTAATAGTTTTAAAGGTATATATATTCTTTTCCGTATTGGTTAATAGAGTTATGTTCCTTTCTAATTCACACAAAAGCTTAATTTGTATTTGAGAATCTGCTATCTGCTTATCTATTCTTGCCTGCTTTCTTCCAGAACTGCATTTAACTTTTCTAACTTGGAGTTTGCTCAATCGACTTAATTGTTTGCTTATATTAGACTGAGCCCTATTATATAACATTTGAGCAATTGAAATATCATGGTTCGTTTTCCATTTTCTTCCGTCTGGGTCAAATCTATTTACCATATTATTCCCACACCAAGCATACGGCGAAATAATATAATACTTTTCTGCCAATGGGTCCATTGTAGTCGTGCGCATGATGGCAGGATAGTACCACCGCGCATGACTGTCATACTCATTCAGTCCATGCATTTCCACAAACTCCTTACCATTGTATTTATACGGCTGCGCACCTTGTCCTGTGCTGATGCCGATTGGTAAGCCTGACGGGTAATAGAACATCCGTTGGATAGTGGTATCTGCTGAAGCATTCCACACTGCTACATTGTTTCCAAGATGGTCCCGACGGAAATAATTCCATGAATCTACTCGGTGCAACGCATCAAGCGTGATATATCCCTCAGGATGATGCAGCGTGTAGGTAACACTGTCACCGATAATGATCTTTTCCACATGCCCGAAATACTGCACCGTCATAGTTTGTGGCGCTTGCGGCAGCGTATCCGGCTCTATAATCTCACCGACAGGCACGGCAACCGCTTCGGGTAATGTGTAATATGTGGAAGATAACTTCACTCCTTCGGCATTATAGACATTTACAAAGCATAAACATTACAATACTCTTTTTCCGCAATGCGGACATTTCTTATCTTCCTCGGAAATTGGTTTGTTACAATAGGGACAAACTATTTCTTCCACCCCACAATGGGGACAATGTAAATACAGACGCGGGCGGAAGAGAATCATCAAAAGCACATAATAATACTGGAAAAAAGTAATGATAGAAATGCTAAAATTAACATCCATTGAACTATCTTCATCCTTCCTATTTTTTATATTTACGACACTACCACAAGTCGGACAATTTATCGTTCTAACGATAGTCTTAATATACCATTTGTGAATATGCAAAAGTGCGATTATCGTAAATAAAAGGACCTCTACAATATATATAATAGAGAAGATAATTAATAATTCGTAACAAAAATCTTCGTTATGACAAAATCCAACTAAAATACATGCAGAAATAACGTATAAAACACCTGCCATACAAAGGATTCTCCAACCACAATCCATAAACAGGGAAAGATAACATATTGTTTTACGCCAAAACGGTCGCTTGATATTGCCTTGAAGAACAGGAATACTGATGTTATTGTTTTTCATAATAAACATTTCCGCTAAATGATATTGAGACTCCAAAAATCCATGATATTGAGATACTCCCTTCTCTAAATCCATAATCTATAATCGTACATTGTCACTTCACAAACTTATGCCCGTTTTGGATGACGATGCCGGTATAGGAGTCGTCCACCGGTAAACCGAGTGTATTGAACATCGGTTGATGTGGGTCAAGAACGTGAGGAGTAGAAATGTTTTCAACAGCTTGGGTAACTTTGTTGAGTGTTACCAGGTCAATGTAGTGGTATTTTTCGTCTTCTGAAACTACACCGGTAGCGAGAACATCATCGTGATACAAAATGTGGTTGTTTGCAAGATACAACGACCAAGTCATAGCCTGTTCATTGATGATATAAATTACTCCGCCTACATTAATGACGGGTATTTGGCATTGAGAACATGTTTCGTATGTTGGGTCATCGCACGGTTCGGGAATCCCTTCCAATTTACCCTGTAATTCTACAATTTCTCCTTGAGCGGGAGTTCTCATAAGCTGGCAAGCCACAACCATGTTCATTGCTCCGGCACCTATCAGCACCAAAAGGCAGACAATCAAACGTTTCATAATCATATATCGTAAATCGTTAATACTCATTGTGATTTCCTCTATCGAAATCGGCTGCAAAATAATTAGAAATGGTACGCCAATCCTATTCCGTCCGGCTTCATGTTTATCGTCCAATATGCCGAAACGCCGCTCGTCTGCCGGACAGAATAACCATCTACTGCCGTGTGCATCCGATGATAACCAACACAGAGCATCGTGGTACCGGCAATCATCGCAGCACCTCCGATTGCGGCTTGTACAGGTGCCATAATTCCACCTAATTGCGTAAATATCCATAGAGCGCTTGTTGCGCCTGTTGCTGTACCAAATGCCAATAAGCCCCATCCGCTCATACCGAGTTTATACGCCTGATTGTAGGAAGCGAACAACTCATGATTGGTGTTTTGCAAATATCCACGGAAAGCGGTGCTGGTTGCATAATTCTCATCACCTACCAAATAGTGATTCCCACTACGGACAATCTCCTGGCCGTTTGCCGCCACAAATAATGTGACCAGAGATAAAATCAATAAAATTCTTTTCATAATCGTGCATTTTTAAATCGTTAATACTCTTTGTGATTTCTTCTAACGAAATCGGCTGCAAAATTACAACAAATTTCTTACATACTAAAATTTTACACTATGTAAAATGCATTCTAAAAGTTGCTTGTTTATAGGGAGTTACGGATTTGGCACTATGTAAAATCTTTCATTTATGGTTTTAACAGCGTATTTTAGCCTATTTCACATGCTAAATGGACTAAAAAAGAATGCAAATCTTTCATTGAAACACCAAATTTCTTGCCTTCCAGTTCTTTGCGTTTACCGATGGTTTTGGGAGAACGGTTCAGTATATCTGCCATTTGGTTATACGGAATATCTATTAAGACTAAAA
>Ga0247611_10002400_pt1 | contig 30334 bp, 28 predicted proteins | sample 177DNAGHGhighgp2_FD_192422 | JGI IMG/M metagenome (GOLD analysis project Ga0247611, IMG submission 192422) | Sheep rumen microbial communities from Palmerston North, Manawatu-Wanganui, New Zealand - 1770 DNA GHGhigh gp2 | ecosystem: Host-associated > Mammals > Digestive system > Stomach > Rumen... | reverse complement strand
CACCAAATTCATATTTATCCATATTGTAATCAACATTTTCAATTACTTTATTTAATTTAGATAAAATCCATTTAGAAGGAATATTTAATTCCTTGAAATTGATTTTTTCTTCTTTATAATCATCATTTAAATTCATTAAAATATATCTTGATATATTCCAAATCTTATTTAAATAATTCCAAGATGATTCAATCTTTTCAGTTTCAAATCTTAAATCTAAACCTGGAGCGGAATTTGTAGTTAAGAAATATCTTAATGAATCTGTACCATATTTAGCTATAACATCAAATGGATCAACACCATTTCCTAATGATTTACTCATTTTACGACCTTGAGCATCTCTAATTAAACCATGAATTAAGATATCCTTAAATGGAGCGTGATGAGTAAATTCAACACCTTGGAATAACATTCTAGCAACCCAGAAGAAAATAATATCATAACCTGTTACTAATACATTTGTTGGATAATATCTTTTTAATAAATCAGTATTTTCAGGCCAACCAAGTGTTGAGAATGGCCATAAAGCACTTGAAAACCAAGTATCTAATACATCTTCATCTTGAACCCAACCTTCACCTGGACATTCAACTTGAACTTTAACTTCATTATCCTTATACCAAGCAGGAATTCTATGACCCCACCATAATTGACGAGAAACACACCAATCCTCAATATCAGTTAGCCAGTGCTCTAAAGTCTTATGGAATCTTTCTGGAACGAAATGATATTCATCATTTTCTAATACTTGTTTTGCTAAAACATCCATCTTAACAAACCATTGCTTAGAAAGTCTTGGTTCTACTACAACACCAGTTCTTTCACTATGACCTACTGAGTGTGTTATAACTTCTTTTTTAATAAATAAGCCTGCTTTTTTTAAATCATTAATTAGATTTTCTCTACATTCAAATCTATCTTGACCTTGGTATTTACCAGCCATTTCATTCATTGTACCATCATCATTCATACATAATGGCATCTTTAAATTATGTCTTTTACCTACCATAAAGTCGTTAGGATCATGTGCTGGTGTTACCTTAACACAACCAGTACCAAATTCGATATCAACATATTCATCAGCAATAACTGGAATAATCATATCAGTTCCAGGAATATAAACCTTTTTACCAATAATATCTTTATATCTATCATCATTTGGATTAACCATTATTGCTTGGTCAGCAAACATAGTTTCAGGACGAGTTGTTGCGATAACAACACCACCATCTTGATCTACAAATGGATATTTAAAATAATAAAATGCACCTTCAATATCCTTGTGTTCAACTTCGATATTAGATAAAGCAGTTTTAGCTTCTGGATCCCAGTTTATAATTCTTTCACCTTGATATAATAATCCTTTGTTATATAAAGTGATAAATACATAATTTACAGCCTTATTTAAGCCTTCATCAAGAGTAAATCTTTCTCTTGTATAATCTAAAGATAAGCCTAAGGCAGCCCATTGAGAACGAATAATCTTGGCATATTCTTTTTTCCATTCCCAAGCTACTTCTAAAAATTTTTCTCTACCTAAATCATATCTAGATATACCTTGTTCTTTTAATTTAGCATCAACCTTAGCTTGAGTTGCGATACCAGCATGGTCCATACCAGGTAACCATAAAGCATCATAACCTTGCATTCTTTTTCTTCTAATAATTATATCTTGTAATGTTGTATCCCATGAATGTCCTAAATGTAATTTACCAGTAACATTTGGTGGTGGAATAACAATTGTAAAAGGTTCCTTTTCTTTATCTCCTGCCTCAAAAAAACCACCCTTAAGCCAGAATTCATATTTACCATTTTCAACTTCTTTAAAGTCATATTTAGGCTTTAGTTCTTTCATTTAATCTCATCCTCTCATATTCTTCTTTAGTAAGCGAATAAAAATCCGCATCTATTAATCTTCCATCATATAATTTCTTATATTTAGATAATCTACCATCATATAAGAAACCACATTTTTCAATAACTCTTTTTGATTGATAATTATCTGAATGATGACCAACCTCAATTAATTCACAATCAGTTTTAGTAAATATATACTTGATTGTGATCTTAACAGCTTCAGTCATTATTCCTTGATTCCAGTAATCATAATTCAAAGAAAAACCTAATTGTTTAACCTTGTTATATTTACGTAAACCAGTATCATAAATTGACATGGTACCAATCACCCGATTATTTTCCTTTAAACATATCGCAAATACATCCTTATATAGCATATATTTTGCAAGAATCTGTCTAGCAACATCCTTCGAAGGAACAGGCTTCCATCCTGCCATAGGTCCTACATTAGGGTTTTTAGCAAATTCGAAATAATCATCAAGATCATTATATGAAAATTCTCTAATTATAAGTCTCTCACTAACTAATTTCATAAAAAAAATCCTTAGAAATAATATTCTAAGGACGAATTATCGCGGTACCACCTTAGTTCTATATCAAAAGATATAGCCCTCAATTAATCTGTAACGTAGATATACGGGATATATTTACTACTATTTCAATATACCAGCTCCATGACTACCTTCAATAACAATTCATGAATATTTTCATCAACCATATTCTTTCTAAAATGAATTAATTATCTAATCCTTCACTTCTTAGCATTTATGTTAATATTATATATTAAATATTAATAAAATCAAGTAAAAATCATTTTGTTATAGCAATATATTTGTTAAGTTTTATATCATATGGAAAATGATAATTATAATAACTATATATTATCTTTAATAATTCTTTAAAATCACAATCTGTATATTCAGATATTTCTTTTTTATCATAATAATATTCTTTAATAATATTTAAATAATTATCATCTAAATTATTACTACAATTTTTGCACAAAGCTCCACCTAAAATAGAATCAAATGTATAAATATTTAAAGAGTTACATTTATTACATGTTTTTAAATTAGGATTAATACCATATGCATATAATATTTTTATCATAAATATAGATAATACTTTTAATGTATCATTATCATTTAATGATAAAATCATCTTTTTAGAGAAATTATAAATATTTTTATGATTATTATTTATATCAATATTAGATATTATATCAAGCATCAATCCTAAAGCTTCCATTTTATCTAATTTTTCTAATATTTTATAAGTATTAAATATGGAATTATATTCTAATATTTTAGGCATTTTATCTTCACTTAAATTGAAGCTTAAAATATTTCCTATTTCTAGTGTAGAAACTAAACCTTTTTTAGGATTTTTCGCTCCAATAGCTTTAATACCTATTTTACCTTCTTCGGTATAAATATTAATAATATTAGATGATTCTTTATAATCAACTGTACTTAAAATAATACCTTCAATTTTCATTAAAAATTGTCCTTTGAATACCCTAAATTAGCTAAGTCGATTGGTTTATCCTTCCAATCCTTTTTAACCTTAACCCATAAATCAAGATGAATCTTACGATTATATAATTTCTTTATATCATTAATTGATCTATTTTTTACTTTCTTAATTAATTCTCCACCATGACCAATAATAATCTTTTTTTGTGAATCTCTTTCACAATAAATAGTAGCATAAAAATCTAAATAATCAGGATTATCTTTGTTTTGTTCAATTGAATCAATTGTTACAGCGATTGAATGAGGAACTTCTTCTTTAGTTTCTTCTAAAATCTTTTCTCTGATTAATTCTGATGCCAAGAATCTATTATCATGATCTGAAATCATTTCATCTGGATAAAATTTAGGTCCATTTGGTAATAAATCAATTATTGTATTTAATAATACATCTACATTTTTATCTTCTAAAACTGAAATAGGGAATACTCCTTCAAATGGGAATAAATCCTTATATAAAGCAATTGTTAGATCAATATCATTAAATCTTTTTAATTCATCGACCTTGTTAATTACTAAGAATACTGGTATTTTTAGCTTTCTTAAATTATCTAAGATAATTTCATCACCAGGTAATACCTTTTTTAATGGTGTTGTCATAAAAATAACACAATCAACACCAGAGGCAGCATCAAAAGATGCATTAACCATTCTTCTACCTAATTCAGTTTTCATTTTAGATACACCAGGAGTATCAGTAAAAGCTATTTGATAAGTATCTGTAGTGACAATACCTAAAATCTTATTACGAGTCGTACCAGGCTTATCACTCATTATAGCTACCTTTTTACCTACTACCTTATTTAAAAAAGTAGATTTGCCTACATTAGGTCTACCTATGATTGCTACAAATCCACTTTTATAATTTTCAAAATTTTGCATAATAACCTCAATTTAATTTAAAGCTTAATGGTAAAAGCTCTTTTATATTTGTAATGATTTTGTCTCTTTTTATATTAGATAAAATTATAGGTGTATTTTCATCTAATAATTCAGCCATAACCTGTCTACATCCACCACAAGGTGTAACAGGACTATCACATTCTGCAACAACAGCCATACAAACAATATCAGCCTTTGAATAACCATTAGAGTATAGATTATATAAAGCACTTCTTTCAGCGCAATTAGATAAAGGATATGATGAATTCTCAATATTACAACCTAAATGATATTTACCATCAGTAGTTAAAATAGCTGAACCTACTTTAAATTTTGAATATGGAGCATATGAATTTGATCTAGCTGCAATAGCCATATCAATCATTTTTTCAACATCATAATTCATTATCTATGAACACCTGCTTTATCTAATATTTTATCTTGTAAAGAAAACATGATTTTTTCTTCTTCAGGAGTTTGATGATCATATCCACATAAATGTAAATAACCATGAACCGCTAAAAATGAAAATTCTCTTAAATCAGAATGTTCATATTCTTTTGCTTGTTCTAACGCTCTATCTACACAAATGAATATATCACCTAAATTTTTCTTTATTTGATATTCATTATCATCAATTAAAGCAAAAGATATAACATCAGTAACCTTATCTATTTTACGATATTCTTTATTAATTCTTTTTATTTCTTCTTTTGATACGAAAATACAATTAAAGGTTTTCTTTGAATCAATTGTTTTAAAAACCTTTTTTATTACTTTTTCATATTTCCATATTTTTTGGTCAGTTTCATTAAAAAAATTAATTTTCAATTTTCTTGCCTCCTAAAATAGCTGAAATCTCATCTTTCTCTTTATTTTTTAGATTACCTAATAAAGCCATATGACCAATCATAAGTTTAACTGCTTCATCTAATTTAGAGCCTTCAGAATAATCTGCAGGAACTGCAATATTAACTCTATCATCATTTAAAATATCCATAATCTTATCTTCTTTACCTAAATGATATAAAGCTATAGATGAGCCTCCACGCTCTTTAATAAGCTTCATACAAGGAATATCAGTTAATCCATCACCTAAATAAATCATATTACGATATTCTATATCAAGCTTTTTAGCTTTTTTATTAATCATTTCATCATCTGTTAAATCAAGTGCCCCTTTAGCAATTCTAAATAAGAATTGAGTCTTTTGAGTATAATTTACACTCATCTTAGGCCATACAGCTACTCCATTTTCATATATGAAGCTACATCCATATACCTTTTCAAAATATTTATATATTTCTGTACCTTCAATTATTTCAGTAATACCACTTGAAATAATATAATGCTTTAATTCAACACCTAGTGTCATAGCATAACGATTAATTCTTGAAAACCAATCTAAAACACCATTGTGAAATATTATGTTTTTACCACATGATTGTAAGTATTCTCTTGTTAAAGAAATATTTTTTTCTTTACACATCTTTATCATTTCATACATATAGCATAAGATTTTATCAGCTTCATTATCTTTAGTTAGTTTTCCAGTTTCTTCCCAAAATTTAGAAACCTCAATACCTAGATTTTGGATAAAATCATAATTTTGCATATCTGTAGTTGATAAAGTCTTATCAAAATCATATATTAACGCAACCTTCATATAAACTCCTATGCACTAAATGCTAAAACAGAAAATTGGTTATTTAATCTTTGTAATTCTTTATATACATATAATAAGAAATCAGCATGTAAATTATAATTTGTTTCTAGATCCATGAAAATATTAATGTATGATTGAGCTTCTTCCTTAGAAATGATATTACCACCAGCATCAGCTAATTGAATTCCATATCTTACACCTAATTCATCAATTGATAAACCAGTAAGTGTTTCTAAAAATTTTACTGTATTAAATACATCTCTAAAACAAATATTCTCAAGTGATTCATAACTAGATAATTCGTTATAATATTTAACTTCTAGTTCAAATATATAATTATTAATTTGACCCATATCAAGCTTTTGATCTTGGGCAGCAGCATTTAATATATTAGTAACATATGTAAAATATGGAGCACCATCTATTTGTGTTAAGAATCCACTTATAACATCAATTATTTTGTTATCTACAACATCCTTAATATCATCAAATTGAGCTTGAGTTAATAAGCCATTTGTAACTTCTGTTTGATATTTACCAATGAAATCATTAAATAAATTTAATGCAAATTCTCTATCTATATTACCATTTCCATAACATAACATTCTAACCTTAATAGAAATGAAATAATATGTTTCAGCCTTAGTTTCAATCTTTTCAAAGCCTAAACATTCCAAGCTTATATTTTCTAAATATGGAGTTTTTAAATAGAAGCTTGATTCAAGCTTTTTGTTAGCGAATAAATCAATCTTAATTGTTAAGAAATCAGGATCGTTTTCTGAATATAAGCCAATTTCTTTTTTAGATTCAGTAGATACTTCAAATTCAAATGTATCTAAATCCTTCTTATCAGAATATAAAGCTAATAAGAATTCATCATTATTGAATAAAAATGGAACATCTAATTGTGACTTTAACATTCCACCATCATAAACTAAATCTAGTTGTGAATCAATATATTTACTTCTTGATTCAATGATTTCTTTGTTAATATTTTCTTTAGCTTCAAGTAAAGCTAATGGGAAAACAGCACATTTATTATTTGTATGGTATCTATGATATTTATTTTGTTCTTTGTTTTTAATAAATTCATCAACTGTGTATTTGCACATATTTCCTAAGAAAGCATTAACACCACATGATCTTAAAGATTTTGGTAATGTGATACTTTCAATATTACAAGAAATGAAAGCCCAGTCTTCAATAATTTCAACGCCTTCTTCTAAAACTACTTCCTTTAAATTAGGACAATTTGCAAAGCTATAGCCACCAATAACCTTTACAGATCCTGGAATAATAACCTTTTTAAGCTTACCCATTTCACTAAAAGCGTTTGGTTCAATTTTAGCTAATTGATATCCATCTATATTAGATGGAATAGTTAAAGTAACATCATCTTTAGTTGAGCCAGTCGCTACAGCGATTTTTCCTTGAACTTCATATTTAATCATAAGTACTACCTCCAAACATTCTATATTTTATTATATCTTTTTTTAAGATAATTTACAACATTAAGAAGTTGATAAAAGAAAAAATCCCAATATAAATATTGGGAAATCATTCTTATCTTTTTAAAAGCTCATCAATAACATCATTCCATGAAATATCTTTAACTTGCATTTCAACAGTTAAATGGTAAATTAAATCAGCTATTTCACCAACTATTTCTTGTTTTTTACCATCCTTACAAGCAATGATAACTTCACTAGCTTCTTCTCCAACTTTCTTTAAAATCTTATTCTCACCCTTATCAATTAGATAATTAGTATAAGATCCTTCAACTGGATTTTTAATTCTATCAGCTATTGTTGATTCTAAATTGATAAATTCATTATCTGATGTTTTAATTTTTTCACGATTTAAAACAACTAGATTTTGTTCTTCTAAATCTCTATAAAAGCAAACTGCATTACCAGTATGGCAACTAATTCCGCCTTTTTGTTCAACTTGGAATAATAAAGCATCGCCATCGCAATCGATTGAGGCACCCTTTAAATATTGGAAATAACCTGATTCTTCTCCTTTAACCCATAATTTATTTCTTGAACGAGAAAAATAAGTCATTTGACCTGTTTCTAATGTTTTAGTTAAGGCTTCCTTATTCATATAAGCAACCATTCTAACCTTTTTAGCATGATAATCTTGGATAACACATACAACTAAACCATTATTATCAAATTTAACACTATTTATGAACTCTTCACGTTTCATAATCTCACCTCAATACCTTTTTGTTTTAAATATTCTTTTAAATCCTTAATTTCAATTTCATTATAGTGGAAAATAGACGCAGCTAAACCCGCATCAGCAGATCCTTTAGTAAATACATCATAGAAATGTTCCATAGTTCCAGCTCCACCTGAAGCAATTACTGGAACATTAACACTTTTTGCGATTTTACTTGTTAAATTTAACTCAAATCCTTTTTTATCTCCATCAGTATCCATTGATGTTACTAACAATTCACCAGCACCTAAAGAAACAGCCTTTTTGGCCCATTCAATAGCATCTAAGCCAGTTGGAATTCTTCCACCATTTAAATATACTTCATAGAAGCTTCCATTCCATTTAGCATCTATAGCAACAACTATACATTGACTACCATATTTATGAGCTCCTTGACTAATTAAATCAGGATTCCTAACAGCCGCTGAATTAATTGAAACCTTATCCGCACCAGCATCTAAAATTCTTTTCATATCATCTAGAGATGATATACCACCACCTACAGTAAGTGGAACAAAAACAACTTCAGCTGTTTTTTTAACAACATCAACAATTGTTCCTCTTTTTTCATGTGAAGCAGTAATATCTAAAAATACAATCTCATCAGCACCTAAATCCGAATAGCCCTTAGCTATCTCTACAGGATCACCAGCATCTCTTAAATTTAAGAATTTAACACCTTTTACTACTCTTCCATCCTTTACATCAAGACATGGAATAATTCTTTTTGCAAGCATATTTAATCCTCATATTCTTTAATAGCTTCTACTAAATCAATTGAACCAGAATAAATAGATTTACCTAATATAATTCCATAGCATCCAATCTCTTTAGCATTTTTAATATCATTTAAAGTTTTAGCACCACCTGAAGCAATAATATCTAATCCTGTTTCTAAAACCATTTTTTTAGTTTGATTAACATTAATACCTTCAAGTGTACCATCCTTAGCAATATCAGTGAATATAATTGTTTTAACACCTTTTTTTTTAAGCTTCAACGCAAAATCAACAGCATCTATTTCTGTAACAGCAAGCCAACCATGTGTCGCAACCTTCATATTTTTACAATCAATTCCAACAACGATTTTATCACTACCAAATTTATTGATAGCTTCTTCTACAAAATCTAAATTTAAAGCACTAGAACCTAAAATAACTCTATTTACACCTATAGATAAAATATTTTCTATATGCTTTATATTTCTGATTCCTCCACCAAGCTCAACATCAATTTTAACCTCTTTAATGATTCTTTTAACACTATCTAAATTTAAACTGTAGCCTTCTTTAGCACCATCTAAATCTACTAAATGTAAAAAAGTCGCTCCCATATCCTTCCACTTCTTAGCTTGAGTTACAGGATCACCATATTCAGTTACTTGATTATAATCGCCCTTGTAAAGTCTTACACATTTACCATCATGTAAATCAATTGCTGGATATAATTTCATTATAATTCACCAAAATTCTTTAAAATTTGTAACCCAACCTCACCTGATTTTTCAGGATGGAATTGAGTTGCATAAATATTTTTATAATTAACTGCAGATGGATAAATACAATTCGCATATTCTGTTTCAGAAATAGTATATTCTGAATTGTCTACATGATATGAATGAACAAAATATACATATTTACCATCTAAACCTTTAAGTAATTTATTATCATCTTTAACTTTAATTTGATTCCAACCAATTTGAGGAACCTTATAATTAAAATCATCAAATTTAATAATATTACCCTTAAAAATACCTAAGCCTTCATGTTTACCATATTCATATGAATATTCAAATAGCATTTGCATACCAACACAAATACCTAAAATAGGCTTATTATTTTCAATAACTTTATTTATAACATCTACAAATCCTTTTTCTCTAAAAGCATCCATAGCATCCTTAAACGCACCAACACCAGGTAATACTACCTTATCAGCGTTTAATATTTCTTCTTTATTAGATGTGACAACACAATCATATCCTAAATACTTAAAAGCATTTAAAACACTACCTAAATTGCCAACACCATAATCAATTATAGCTATCATTAAATAACACCTTTTGTTGATAAACTTCCCTTAATTTCAGGATTAATTCTAACAGCATCTCTTAAGCATTTAGCTAATGATTTAAACATAGCTTCAATTATATGGTGAGCATTTTCTCCTCTAAAAATTACAAAATGTAAATTAATTTTAGCATTACAAGCAAATGATCTAAAGAATTCATCTGTTGTTTCAGTCTCAAAATCACCAACATGTTCTACATTAAAAAATGCATCAGATTCATAAAAATCTCTACCACATAAATCAACAGCACACATAACAAGTGCATCATCCATAGGCATTGTAAATGATTGATATCTATTAATGCCATCTTTTGGTTTTAATGCTTCATCAAAGGCTTGTCCTAATGCAATACCACAATCCTCTACTGTATGATGTGTATCAACATTTAAATCACCTTTACATCTTAAAAATAAATCAAATCCACCATGCTTAGCAAAAGTATTTAACATATGGTCGAAAAAACCAATTCCAGTAATTAAATCACTCTTACCTTCACCATCTAAATTTAATTTAATTTCAATATCAGTTTCTTTTGTTTTTCTTTTTACTTCTGAACAGCGCATCTTAAAACCTCCAGTAACATATTATTTTCAGTTTGACTACCTACAGTTATACGATAATGTAAATTATCAAATCTTCTGATATAAATCTTATTATTTAATAATTCTTGATAATATTTTTCATCCATTAATGTATAAATAAAATTAGCTTCACTATTAAATACAACAAAGCCAAGATTCTTTAATTCCTTAAATAATCTTTGTCTTTCTTCTTTAATCTCATTAATTCTATCTTTATATAAATCAAAATTAGAAATTGCATTTTTAGCTAATATTTGGCTAAAAGTAGATAATGAATATGGAGCTTTAACAGCATTAATCATATCAATATTATCTTTATTTGAAATACAATAGCCACATCTAATAGATGGTAATGCCATAGCCTTTGAAAAAGTCTTAAAAGAAATTACATTATCATATTCTAAGCTAATTTTACAATAATCTTTTTCTGCAAAATCAATATAAGCTAAATCAAGTAAAACTAATGCATTTGTAGATTCAATGATTCTTCTTACATCCTTTTCACTGAAATATTGACCAGTTGGATTATTAGGTGAACATATAACAACTAATTTAGGATTAATTTCTTTAATCTTATTTATCATGTCATCGACATTAAATAAATAATTATCATCACCCTTTACACCAATATATTTCGCACCAACTAATTCTGCGAAAACTTGATACATAGAAAATGATGGAGTAAATCCTAAAGCTATATCGTCTTTCTCTAAAACAGCTCTAAAGCATACATCTAATAATTCATCAGAACCAACACCACAGCTTATATTAGCTGGATCTATTTTATAACATTTAGCAATTGCTTCATTAAGTAAAACTTCATCCATATCTGGATATCTATTATAATCTACATTATTCATTTCCTCTTTAGATAATTCAATTATTTCAAGAGGAGGATTATATGGTGCTTCATTCGCATTTAAAATGATACCATCAGTAATTAGCTTTGAATGATAAGGTACCATTTTAGAAAAGCTTTTCTTCATGTATTTCATAATTAAAACTTTTCCTTTCTTAGTTTAGCGCTTAAAGCATGCATATATAGACCTTCAATTTTAGCAAATGATTCAACATCATCTAATAATTTATTTGCTGAATCATAATCAAATTCAATTAATGAAGATTTCTTAATAAAATCATCTACACCAAGTGGTGAAAAGAATCTAGCTGTTGCACATGTTGGTAAAACATGGTTAGGACCAGCCATATAATCACCTAATGATTCTGCACTATAGTGACCAATAAATATAGCACCAGCATTATTAATTTTATCTACAATGCTTCTTGCATTATCTATAGCTAATTCTAAATGCTCAGGAGCTAATCTATTAGTATATTTAATAGCTTCATCAAGATTCTTAACAATAATAATTTTAGATGTATTAGTTAATGATTTATCTAAAATATCTTTTCTTTTATTATCAACTAAGAATTCTTTAACAAATTCAATTGTTTTTAAAGCATTTTCTTTACTTGTTGTAAATAAAGTTGCAGAAGCTATTTCATCATGCTCAGCTTGAGCCATTAAATCAGCTGCTAAGAATTTAGGCTTAGATGTTTCGTTACCAATAATACAAATCTCAGATGGGCCTGCAATTGAATCAATACCAACTAGACCATATACTTCTCTTTTTGCTAAAGCAACAAAGATATTACCAGGTCCTACAATCTTATCAACCTTTGGTATAGATTCAGTACCATAAGCAAGTGCGCCAATTGCTTGAGCACCACCAATTTTAAATATATGATCTACCTCACATACATAACCAGCTGCTAAAACCATAGGCTCAATAACACCCTTATTTGCAGGTGTAACCATAATTATTTTTTTACAGCCAGCAACCTTTGCAGGTAAAATATTCATTAAAACAGATGATGGATAAGCAGCTTTACCACCTGGAACATATACACCAACTGTTTCTAATGCAGTTATTTTTTGACCTAAATTCGCACCAATTTCATCCTTATACTCCCAAGTTTTTCTTAATTGATGTTCATGATAAGAATAAATTCTTTCTTTAGCTCGTAATAATACTCTTTTAGTATTCTCATCTAACGAATCGAATGCTTTCTTTTGTTCTTCTTTAGAAACTTCTACATTTTTAATATCAAAATTTGCATCATCAAATTTCTTAGTATATTTTTCTAAAGCTTTATCTTTATTTATTTCAATATCCTTTAAAATCTCTTTAACTATATCAGAATATTTTCCACTATTAACTGAACCTCTAGTTTTAAGAATATCGAAATAAGCTTCAATGTCTTCCTTCTTCTCAATAATCTCTATCATAAATAATAACCTCACACAATTTTCTTAAAACCATTAATGATTTCAATTATTTCATCATATTTAGTTTTAAGACTAGCAGAATTAACAATTAATCTAGCTGATAAATTATGAATTGTTGTTACATCCTCTAAGCCATTTTCTTTTAATGTCTTACCAGATTCAACAATATCAACAATTACATCAGATAAACCAACAATACAAGCAAGTTCAACTGAACCATTCAATTTAATAATCTCACAATGTTGATTTAATGAATCAAAATATTCTTTAGCAATATGTGGATATTTTGTAGCTACTCTAATAGATGGGATTTCTTTATAAGCTTCACCAGATCCCTTTTTAGCACAAACACACATTCTACATTTACCAAATCCTAAATCTAAAACTTCAGCAATGTTTCTATTTTCTTCTAAAATGGTATCCTTACCAACAACACCTAAATCAGCAACACCAGATTCTACAAATGTTGGAACATCAGATGGTTTAGCTAAATAAAATTTTAAATCATTAGCTTCTAAAATTAATCTTCTATCATCATCACTAATTGATACATCACATAAACCTAATTTCCTTAACATATCAAATATCTTATCTGATAATCTTCCTTTAGAAAGAGCAAATGTTAACATTATGCCACCTCCTTGATTATTGATTTGTTATTTTCATAAACAATAATCTTTTTATAATTGTTTTCTTTTGCATACTTTAATGCATCATCATAAGATTTAAAATCTAATTGATTAACAATTATTCCTTTTTCTCTTAAAATGTCATTTGATTTAGTTGCGTTAATGAAACTATCCTTATCATAATAAGATAAATATTTTTCATTATGTAAACTAACTAAATTATTGTTTAAAGCATATAAAGTTAAAACATCTAAATCTATACCAAAACCAATATTTGGATATTTTTTATTAAAATCTTTGTATAAATTATCACATCTACCACCACTGATAACATCCTTTGTTACATTATCAATATAGAAGCTAAATAATATACCAGTATAATATTTTTGATATGTAAATACAGAAAAATCAAAAATTATATTATCTACGCCTAATTCCTTTAAGTTTAAATAAATATTTTTTAAATATAATAATTCACTTTCACATTTAGTATTTTTAAATCTATTAATCAATTTATCAATAAACTTAATTCTTCCACCATGCATAATTAAATCTAAAATAACATCTGCAGTTTCAGCTTCCGTATTTTCATTTAAGATATGACCTAATGTAACATAATCTTGATTATCAATTGCTTGATAAATTAATTCTTTAACTTCTTCATTAATTTTATAATCATCAAGTAATGTGTTTAAAAATTTTGAAGAACCCAAATTAATACTATAATTTTTAATATTACATTTTTCTAATGTCTTACAAGCTAAATAAATAATGCTGATATCAGAATTAATTCCTGATTCTCCAATAAGCTCAACACCAGCTTGTAGGAATTCATGATTCTTTCCTTGATAACTTCTAGGATAACGATAAATGTTTCCTGAATAACAATATTTAAATGAGCTTGAATTTAAGCTCTTATTACTTGAAATAAATCTAGCAATAGATAAAGTAAAGTCATTTGATAATGCTAAAACTTCACCTTCTCTATTTATTAAGTTGTATAAATCATTTTTAATTTGACCATTTGTAGAATAAATATCAGCGTACTCAACACCAGGAGTTTTAATTAATTCATAACCAAATGATTCAAATGAAGAAATACAGATATTCTCAAGATGCTTTTTAACCAACATCTCATAACCATATGTATCTTTAAATCCATCAGGTAAGTGTAACTTATAATTCTTCATCATAATCATCTCCAAATCAATAAAAATATAAATAAATTATATCATAATGATATAATAAATTCTATAATCTTAACTATTTTATTTCTTTAAAATTAGTATTTTTAGTATAATATTTGAAATTTATAACATTTTTTAAGTAAAAAATAAAAGAAAAAAGTGAAATATTAAAATTTCACTTAAAATTCTTACTTATATAAATGTTCTGGATATTCTCCTGACTTAACTAAATCTTTAATAGAATTAACAACATATTTTTTATCTTCTTTATATGTTACACCATACCAAACTGCGGTAGTAGATAATACATCACAAGAAACCTTATTATCTTGAATTAAATCAGATACTACAGTTGGAATTAAATATTCACATTTAGCTAAATTATTCATATTTTGTTTAAAGAAAGGTAAATATCCTTCTTCTAAATAATCCATAATATCTTTTGTAAAAATGAACATATTCATAGATACTAAAGTATCCTTAGAAATCTCTTTTACATTATTCTCTTCATCTAATGGATTAGCCATGATTTTACCATTAATTTTTTCAATCTTAGATTCAACTAATTTATCTAGCTTCTTATTATTATCAAATAATAAAACTCCACGCTTAACAGAACCTGTTTCACTTAAAGTATTAGATACTAAATAACCTACATTAGCATATCTATTTTTAGAATCTTCTGGTAATTTCTTTAAATAATTCGCAGCAACTATAAAAGCATCTCTACCATAAAAATCATCACTATTAATGATAATAAATTTATTTGAAACTAAATCCTTACAGCATAATATAGCTTGAGCTGTACCTAATGGTTTTTCTCTATCAGCTGGTAATTTAATACCTTCTGGTACTAAATCTAAAGATTGATATGCATATTCAACCTTTATAATCTTTTCTAATCTTTTACCAATTGTAGATTTAAAAATATCTTCAATTTCCTTTTTAATTATAAATATTACCCTATCAAAACCTGCCTTAATAGCATCATAAATTGAATAATCAATGATGAAATTTCCATCATCATCCATTGCCTCTATTTGTTTAAGTCCACCAAATCTTGAACCCATACCTGCAGCTAAAATAACTAAATCCATATACAACTTTTCCTCCTAACTAAAGTCTATTACTTTCCAATCAACTAATACCATAAATATACCGCCTAACATAAATAATAAGGCAAGTATTACTAAAAATATCATTAGCTTTTGTGTACCATGTGTTTTACTGATTTTTCCATTAATAATAGATCCTGAATCATCTGAAAATAATGTTATCGCAGAAAAACCAAGAACTATTCCAAAACATAATAAAATTATACCAAAAATTTTCATAATTCTAATACCTTTCCTAAAAAGCCAATCTTAAAAGATTGGCCTTTAATTATTCTTCTTTATTTTCAATTAAACTTTCTTCTTTTTTAGAATTATTATCTTTATCAAAATAACCAGGTTTTAACTTTTCACGATCAATAATTAAATTAACAATACATGCAATAATTAAACCAGCAACTAATGATAATAAAGCTGAAATAATTATGCCTAAGTCACCAGTAGATGTTAAAGCCTTACCATTTGTTTCTGCCTTAGCATATAAATTTACAACATCCTTTGAATTAGTTGTATAATTATTTGCTTCTGTCTTTAATTCATTATATAAAGCAGCTAATTTTGCTTCAAAAGCTGCTCTTTCTGTTGCATCTCCACCATTATTATCTAATTGACTTTGAATAACTGATATTTGAATATTCATTTTAGTATTTTCAGCTGTTAGCTTTGTAATTTCAGTTGTAATTGGTGTATATGCTTCGTTTGTAAGATTAGAATAATTTGTATTATATGAAGCAATTTTATCTTCTAAAGCATTAATAATAATATTATTATCATTAATTTGCTTTTCTAAAGCTTCTTTTTCATTAATTAAAGCATTCTTATTCTTATCAAAATCTTTAACAAAGTTTTTCTTTAATAATTCATTTTTTAAATCATCAATTACCTTATAGCTAACCTTTTTATCTTCATCAACAGTTTTACCATATTTATTCTGTAAAGCTATTTGAATTGAAGCCATATCCTTATCATCAACCTTAGCTTCAACATAAATATCTAATAATTTTGTGTATTTAGAATCTATTAATGATATTTCATCATATAGAGCTTCAATTTGAGATTCATAATCAATTGAATTATCATATCCTGTTAAATATAATTTATTATTAGCATTTTCAACAAGTTTTGATAATTCATTAACAGGTGAATTTAATAGTTTGTTAAGGAATTCCTTAGCTGTTTCAGATGAATTGAAATATTTACCTTTAACTTTAACTGTATAAACACTTTTCTTTGTTTGTTCATTTATAGTTTTAGAAATAGATATATCTTCTTCATCAACTAATTTTTCAATATTTATTGAATCAAATTTAGTATCAGATGACTTTATAGCTTTCAAATTATCTAATTTAATGATATCACGATAATTAAATTTAGAGTTATTAACAAAAGTTTCTTCATCATCATTAATTACATTAACATATTCAACTGATGTGCTATAATATGCCTTCATTCTATTATAGATAAGTTGAGTACCTAACATACCAACAATAAATACAGATGCAGTTATTATTAAAAGAAGTTTCCATCTTAAAAACATTACTTTAAATATTTGTCCTAAAGATACTCCATCTTCTTCATAAAATTCATTTTCCATTTTATTACCTCTTGAATAAATATTTTACTAGTTAATTATATCAATATAATTAGTAAATAGCAAGTTTTAATAAAATTAAAAAGAAAGGTAGATTAACTAAAATAATCTACCATTAATTCTTTATTTTATATCATGAAATTTTAAGCTAATATCTAATGATTTAACTGAATGTGTTAAGGCACCTACAGATATAAAATCAACACCTAAAGCAGATACAGATTTAATTCTTTCAAGTGTCATATTACCAGATGCTTCAAGCTTCTTTTGATGGTTATTTAAAGCAACACAAATCTTCATTAAATCATTATCCATATTATCAAGCATAATAATATCACAATCAGTATTTAATGCTTCCTTAAAGCCTTGTAATGTTTCTACTTCAACCTCTATTTGAGTTTTAACCTTTGGTTTAATAGTTTCAACAGCCTTTGTTATAGATCCAGCAGCGTCAATATGATTATCTTTAATCATAACCATATCAGATAATGAATATCTATGGTTAGTTCCACCACCATGTTTAACTGCTAATTTTTCTAAATATCTTAGATTTGGAGTAGTTTTTCTTGTATCTAATATCTTACAATCGCCCACTACCTCATCAACATATTTTCTAGTCATAGTTGCTATACCACTCATTCTTTGAATTAGGTTTAATGCAACTCTTTCACCCTTTAAAATAGTCTTAGTATCTCCATCAATTTCAGCTATAACATCATAACATTTAACCTTATCTCCATCTTTAACATTAAATGTTATATTAAAGTGTCCACCAATGATTTCAAATACTCTTTTAACAACCTCGCACCCAGAAACAATACCATCTTCTTTAGCTATGAATTTAGCTTTAGATTTATGATTATCTGGAATTAAATTATCAGTTGTAATATCACCATTTGGCATATCTTCTTTTAAAGCTTCTTTAATGATCTTATCTACAACCATTAAATTCATATTGTAATTAATTCTAAAATGGCATCCAATTGATTCAGGTCTTGCGATAGCTTGATTAATTACTATTAAAGCTACTGTAGCCATATTTAATGTTTCATAATAATATCTAGATAACACATTTATTTTCTTTAAGTTGTTATAATGTCTTTCAATAATATTTTTAGCCATTTCAAGTCCATCAGGAGTTCTAACAATTGATACATATTTATCCATTATTTCTCTTATTTCAACTCTTATAGCCTTGAAATTGAACTTTTTAAATTTGGATGTAATATTTAAAGGTACTTCTTTAATTTCTTTGAAATTAGCCTTTTCTTTATTTATGTCATCTGCAATTCTTTTACCGAATACAATACATTCAAGTAATGAATTTGATGCAAGTCTATTCGCACCATGTACACCTGTACATGCACATTCACCTACTGCATATACATTTTCAAGATTTGTATGTCCATTACAATCTGTTTTAATACCACCACATAAGAAATGCTCAATTGGGGCAACAGGAATTAAATCCTTAGACATATCAACGCCAATTGATAAACATTTTTCATAAATTGTAGGGAATCTTTTCATTAAAAATTCTTTACTCTTATTAGTAATATCTAGATATACATGGTCACTCCATGTATCAAACATTTCACGATAAATAGCTTGTGAAACAACATCACGAGGAGCTAATTCCATTCTTTCTTTATCATATTTAGCCATGAAGCGTTCGCCTTCAATATTTTTTAATATCGCACCTTCACCACGAACAGCCTCACTAATTAAAAATCTTTGACCTTGCTTATCTTCCTCATATAAGCCAGTTGGATGGAATTGAACAAATTCCATATTTTTAATTTCAATTCCTGCACGAGATGCTAAAGCTATACCATCACCACAAGCAAATTTTTCATTAGTAGAATTTTTATAAATACCACCAATACCACCTGTTGCGATAACAAGCTTATTAGCTAAAAAGCAAATAGCTTCATTAGATTGATTAATAGATATAACACCAACGGCTTTATTTTGATCTTTCACGATTTGAAAAGCCATTTCGTCCTCAAAAATAGAAATATTTTTTCTATTTTGTAATGTATCTCTTAAATTTTTCATAACCATAGCGCCAGTTGCGTCACCACCAGCATGTAAGATTCTATGGCTTCTATGTCCACCTTCTAATGTCTTAACTAAATTGCCATTTTCATCCTTATCAAATTTAACACCTAAATTGATAAGATTTCTGATATTTTCTCCAGCTTCATTTACTAAGATTTTTGTTGCTTCTTCATCATTTAAATATGATCCAGCTCTTAATGTATCTTCATAATGTTCTTTGATTTTACTTTCATCAAAGACAACCTCAGCGGCTATACCACCTTGAGCTAAATTAGATGAGCCTTTATCGATTTTATCCTTAATTAATATAGCTATATTAAGATTTTCATCAATATTTAATGCTGTATAAATGCCTGCTAAGCCAGCTCCTAAAACTATAACATCAAATTTTTTATATTCCATAATTACACCTTCTAACTTAATTCAAGCATTCTATCTAAGCATACTCTAGCCTTAGTAATAATTTCATCACTTAAAATAATTTCATTTGTTTCATCCTTTAAGCAATTATATAAATCTACTAATTTAGTCATCTTCATTTGACCACAAATTAATGTTTTAGATAATGGATAAAACTTCTTATCTGGATTAGCCTTTTCCATACCATGAATTACGCCTTCTTCAGTTCCAATTATGAATTCTTTTTTATCTGATTTAGAAACATAATTAACTAATGCCTTAGTTGAACCAACATAATCAGCAAGCTCTAATACTTCAAGTCTACATTCAGGGTGAGCTATAAATTCTGCGTTTGGATATTTTTCTTTAGCTCTTAAAACCATTCCTTTATCTAAATTATGGTGAATTCTACAAAAGCCAGGCCATAATTCTAAATTATATCCATTTAATTTCATAGCGTATTTAGCTAAATTTTGATCTGGACAATATAATATCTTTTTACCAGTTTTAGCATAATGATCAATTATATTTAAAGCATTTGATGATGTAACACATACATCAGCTAAAGCTTTAACCTTGGCAGTTGAATTAACATAAACCATAACTAAAGTATCAGGATGTTCATCCTTATATTTTTGTAATCTTATTTCATCAATCATATCAGCCATTACACAGCCTGCCTTAATATTAGGTAATAATACCTTTTTATCTGGTGATAAAATTTTAGCTGTTTCAGCCATAAAATGAACACCACAAAATACAATTATTTTCGCATCTGTCTTCGCTGCGATTTGAGATAAAGCTAAGCTATCACCAACATAATCAGCGATATCTTGAATATCTCCAGTTTGATAATAATGTGCTAAAATAACAGCATTCTTTTCTTTTTTCCATTTTCTTATATCTTCATACATTTCTTCTTTAGTCATGTTTATTCTCCTTTATACATATAAAGTCTAGCTGGTCTATGGCCACCATCATTTTTATATTTATCTGTTTCAACAACTTTATTTTTCATTTCTCTTCTAAATTGAGGATCTAATAATTTTTTACCTAAAATCGCTTCAAATACTAATTGTAATTCATGTAATGTAAAATATTTAGGCATCATATGAAATACAATATCTGTATAATTAATTTTATTTTGTAATCTATTTATAGATGTCATAATAACTTCTAAATTATCAAAAGCTAAATATTCATTTTCAAGAGATTTATAAGTTGTAATTCCAAATGAATCTGTAGTTCTTTTTACTTTACATTCAAATTCATTATTTTTAGATTTAAAATTAATAGTAATTATATCTTTATTTTCTTTTGTAGTAACAATAAAGAATTCTGCGTTATCTTTTAATTTAGTTTTAATTTTATTCATATCAATTAAACCTAAATAGCTACAAGATAATACTCTACCTCTAATATCTCTATCAATATCTGAAAAAGTATATAATTGTTCAAGATAAATATTATCTAGATTTGCTTCTAAAAATAATACTCTTTTAGCACAATCAATCAATGTTTCATCAAGTGATAAAAAACCACCAGGTAAGCACCATCTATTTAAAAATGGTGGTGTGTTTCTTTTAACTAATAAAATACTAAAAGCTTTTTGATTTACACTTCTATAATTATCTTTAGATATATCAGATATACCAAATAATGTTATATCAGTTGTGATACTCATTTTTTCATAATCATTAGAATTATATTTTTTTAAAAATTCTTCTTCAGTTATATCTTTATAAGATATATGTTCTTTATAATCCTTATGATAAAATCTCTTTTTAATAATATAATCATAAACATTTTTATCTAAATATTTTAAAGCATCTATATCCTTATCATTATAAAATAAATCTCTTATTTCACTAGATGAAATACCATCTAAATCTAAATCTAATGTTTCAAGCTTTCCATCATATTTACTATATATTTCAATTTCCTTAGATATATCAATACCTTTTCTTTTAATAACTAATAAATTATAGGTATTTAGTATATATTCATATCTTTTCCAGGTATTAAAATCTTTTAAATTATCACTACCTAAAATAAAATATAATTCATCAGATTTATATAGATTTTGTAAATAATCCATTGTTCTATATGTACATATTAAATTGTTTTTAAATTCGTAATCAGAAATTATAACCCTTGGATTATCTTTAAACATAATCTCAAGCATATTAATTCTTTCTTCACCTTTTAACAAATTACTTTTTTTATAAAAATTACCAGTAGGTATAATGACAATTCTATCAAAAAAGTTAGTGTTTAAAAGCTCTAGAACTAGCTTTTTATGCATTAAATGGCATGGGTTAAAACTTCCACCATAAACGCCTATTTTCATAAATTCTCTAATTCCTTCATATATTCATTAAAATAATTATCACTAGATAATCTTAAATCTCCTCTAGGTGATAATGATACACTACCAACCTTAATACCATCAGGTACACAATTACGCTTAAATTGTTGAGTAAAGAATCTTCTTATAAATATTCTTAATGTTTCTTTAATTTCTAAATCTGTATATTGATCCTTAAATGTATTTTTAGCAATATAATATATCTTTTTAATTGATGCACCATATCTCATAAAATGATATAAGAAAAAGTCATGTAAAATATATGGACCAACACTCTTTTCGGTATTTTGAATGTTACCATTCTTATCAATTGGTAATAATTCAGGAGATATAGGTGTATTTAATATATCAGTTAATACATCTTTAATTTCTCCTTCAGATTTATCTTTAATATGTCTTATTAAAGTTGTAACTAAAGTTTTAGGGATAGATGCATTGACACCATAATTTGACATGTGATCTCCATTATATGTTGCCCATCCTAAAGCAAGTTCACTTAAATCACCTGTACCAACTACAATTCCGCCTTCTTTATTTGCTATATCAAATAAAATTTGAGTTCTTTCACGAGCTTGGCTATTTTCATATGTAATATCATATTTATCTTTAGGTTGATCAATATCTTCAAAATGCTTTAATACTGCTTCTTTAATAGAAATTTCTTTAAATGTCGCACCTGCAAGCTCAATTAATTTTTTAGAATTATTATATGTTCTTGATGATGTACCAAAGCCTGGCATTGTTATCGCTATAACATTTTTTCTAGATAAATTCAAAATGTCACAAACATTTATTGAAATTAAGAAAGCTAATGTTGAATCAGCTCCACCTGAAATTCCAATAATCATTTTAGAATTATTTAAGAATTTAACTCTTTTTGCCAGTGCATAACTTTGAATTTTAATAATTTCATCTAATGATTCTTCATTATGAGATAAAAATGGAGTTTTAGAATATTTTTTAATTAACTCATTATTCTTCTTTTCTAAATTAAAATGAACATTTACATAATTAATATTTTGATTATATTCTTCATAGCTTCTTTCTTTAAATCTATCATTATTAATCTTAAAAATATCAATATCATTATAAATGATAGATGATTCAAAATTAAATCTATCATTTTCAACCATCTCACCAGATGGTTCTGATATCATCGCATGACCTGAGAATAATAAATCAGATGTAGATTCGTTAATACCACTTGATGCATATACATATGCACAAATAGTTTTACCAGATTGAACCTTAACTAAATCTTTACGATAATTATATTTACCAACAGTTTCATTTGATGAAGATAAATTAAATACTAAATTAACACCATTTAAAGTTGTGTAATTTGATGGAGTATTAGCCATCCATAAATCTTCACAAATATCAATTGAAAAAGACATTGGAAAATTATCACATTTATAACATAACATGTTAGAAATGAATACTTCTTCACCTAAGAAATTAATCTTATTAATATTTAATCTTGAAGCATTTCTAAAATATCTTCCTTCATAAAATTCAGAATAATTAGGTATATATGTTTTAGGAGTTATGCCTAGGATATGACCATGATAAAAAACTATAGCACAATTATATAAAGAATTTAAAACTCTAACTGGAGATCCAACTATAAATACTAAATCTTTATCTTTACTATATTCTTTTAATCTAGATAGACCTTTCATACAATTGTCATATAAATCATCATTTAAGAATAAGTCTTGTGCTGTATATCCACAAATACTCATCTCAGGTGTTGAAACAATTTCAATACCTTTTTTAATTGCCTCATCAAATAATTTAATTAATTCATCAACATTATAACTAACATCAGCAATATGTATTTTATTAACAATCGCACCAACTCTTAAATAACCATATTCTTTAAGCATAAACATATACCTCATTATAAATTTTATTATATTTTAACTAAAATATATTAAATAGTCAATGTTTTTATCATTTTGTTAATAACATTTTGATAATAACACAATAATAAAGAAAAAGGATATGATAAATCATACCCTTTGTTATATTAAATTATTAATAGCTAAATGAATATATTATAACATAAATAAAATAATATTTATCAAAACTCAAAATCTTAAAAAAACAAAAGCTATTTACATATATTTTTCCTCAATTCTTTATTTAAATGGTAAAAAAATAAAGATGCTGCACTATGCAGCATCTTTATCTTCGATTTTTAAAATTTCTTTTTTCTTTAAAGCATATTCTTCTTCTGTAATTGCATTATCATCTAGTAATTGCTTCCAACGTTTAATCTCTTCAACTGGATCTGAAACTGTAAAAATTTCATTACTTTTACCTAATACACATTTTAAGCCTTCGAAGCTTAAATATACAACATAGAATACAATTCCTAAAATTAATGCTATAGCGCCAAAGCCAAGCGATACACCTTGTGCACCATATTTTTTTAGATTTAATACTAAATCAAAAAATACAACAAATGAAATAATTGAAACACCAGAATATAAGCCTTTACCTAAGTTCTTAACTGTTTGATTATTCACTGTTAATAAGAATATGAATGCTAAGCCTAGCATTACAGTATAAACAACTAGTAAACCATATGTTCCTAGCAAAACTGAACCTGTTGTTGAAGAATCTGCATCTTGACCAGTTCCAATAACAACAGCTGGCATAATCAATGCGATTACAAAGAATACAAATGATAAAATCAATGCACATAAAGAAATAATTTTTAAAATTTTATTATTTTTCATAGAATCACCTCTTAAATTATTATATTATATACAATCTTTTATATCAAGTTTATTTAATAAATTAAAAAAAAGAAGATACAAAGTATCTTCCTTTATTATTTCTTTAAATATTTTGAGATTGAAGTTGCTGCTATAGCTCCATCAGATATTGCTTTAGATACCTGTAATAAACCACCTATTACATCTCCACCTGCAAAAACACCGTTAATATTTGTCATAAAATCTTTATCTACAACAATATCAGTTCCATTAAGCTCAATACCTAAATGTGAAGCAAGTGAGAAACCAGATTGAGATCCTAAAGCTATAAACATACCATCAATTTCAACCTTAGAATCATCATCAAGGATAACACCTTCAAGCTTTTCATTACCATAAAATTCTTTAATCTTTGAAGTATTTAATTTTACACCTTCAGGTATTTCTACTTCTAATTTTAATCCATTAGTAAAAACAGTAATATCAGGAATCATTTTAGCTAAAACATCTAGTTCATGAGCCATAAATAATCCATTACCAATTAAACCAACCTTTTTCTTTCTATAGAAAAAGCCATCACAAGTTGCACAATATGATACACCTTTTCCTTCAAAATCTTTAGCTAAATAGAATTTATTTCTACTCTTACCTAAAGCAAGCATAATTGCTTTACCATGATATGTATCATTCTTACAGCTAACATTAAATTCCATATCAGCGTCCATTTCAATATCTAATACTTCATCTGTGATTACAGGAATATCAAAATCTTTAGCTTGATCAATTCCTTTTTTAGCTAATTCAGATCCAGATAATTTTTCTGCCCCATATAAATTCTCAATCATATGAGCTTTTTCTAAAGCACCTAAATCTTTTCCGATTATAACAGGATTAAATCCATATCTTTTTAAATAAATACCACATGATATCCCACATGGACCATATCCAATTATTACTACATCATAATTATTCATACGCTTTTATAAACTCCTTTATCAATTTTGATCCACGATAGCCAACTGAAACAGCTTCAAGCTTACCATCAACGAAAAGGCAAAGTGCTGGAATATTACTAATATTATATTTATCACTAATTTCCTTATTTATTTCTATATCACAAGAACCTACTAAATAGCCCATTTGAGCTACTTTTTCTAATTCAGGCTCTAAATATTTACAAGGCATACACCAAGAAGCTTTAAATTCAACTAAAACTAATTTATTATTTATAAAATCATCAAAATTATCTTTAGTTAATTCTAAAACCATTACTTATACTCCTTATGTTTATAATCTAGTTTTGATATATCTATATCATCAATAAAATTTTCACCCTTCAAAGTATCAGGCTCATGAGTTATAACTATATCTTTTGGATTCAACTGTTCTGAAGCTAAAAATAACATAATAGCAGCACAATTAGATAAATTTAAACTTCTAATTTTATCTGTTGTAGGTATTCTATAACAATCATCTAAATTATCCTTTAAAATATCATAAGCAATACCAGTTGATTCTGCCCCAAATATCAAATAAACATCTTCATCAATTTCTTTAAAATTAATACTAGATGGAGATTTATGTCCATATCTAGTTAAAAAAATATATTTACCTTTATTCTTATTCTTAAAATCATCAAAATCTTCATATACTTCATATTTTAAATATTCAAAATAATCAAGTGAAGATCTTTGAAGATGCTTCTCATCCAAAGAAAAGCCTAAAGGCTTTATCAAATGAAGCTTTGCATTAAATCCAACACAGCTTCTCATTATATTACCTGTATTTTGAGGAATCTCAGGATGATATAAAACTACATTAATTTTCATAATCTCACCAATTTATTCTACTTGTTCACCAGTTAATGTATATTCATCACAATCTAATATTTTAACATTAACTCTTTCACCTAATACTAAATCTTTTTTACCAGCAACATAAATAACACCATCAATATCATCAGGTGCGTACATATAGTTTCTAGCCATATACATAAAAGATTCTTCATCATAGCCAATAATAAAACAATCATTCAATACTTTATTAATATATTTTTGGTTATTTTCTTTAGCTATTTTATTTTGTAAAGACATAACTCTTTCATATCTTTTATTCTTTTCAGCTTCACTAATGATATTTGGATAAGTACAAGCCTTTGTATTTTCTTCTAATGAGAAAGTAAAAGCACCTAATCTATCAAATTTAATATCATTAACAAAATCTAATAATTCTAAAACATCTTCTTCCTCTTCATAAGGGAAGCCAACAATTAATGTTGTTCTTAATATCGCATCAGGTATTTCTTTTCTAATTTTTTTAAATAAAGTATATAATAATTCTTTATTACTTCTTCTTAGCATTTTAGTTAAGATTTTATCTGATGCATGTTGAACTGGTATATCAAAATAATGCATCATATGATCATCATTTTTAATAAAATCAATTAATTCATCTGTGACAACTTCAGGATATAGATATAATAATCTAATCTTAAAATCACCAGGAATCTTTACTAATTCCTTTAATAAATCAACCAAAGCTAATTTTTTATATAAATCATAACCATATTTAGTAGTATCTTGTGAAATTAAATTAATTTCATATACACCATCATTTACAGCCATCTTTACTTCTTCAACAATATCTTCAATCTTATCTGATTTCAATTTACCTCTAATTAAAGGAATGGCACAAAATGCACATCTATTTAAACAACCATCACTAATTTTAATATATCTATAATAATTAGGTGTTGTATAAATTCTATTTAAAGGTGAAAAAGAATCATTTGATTTAAAATCAGATTTTAAAACATCTTTGATGATGTTTCTAATATTAGAATATTCATCAATAGATATAAATCTATCCACTTCAGGCATAGATTTTTCTAATTCATTTTTATATCTTTGTGATAAGCATCCACAAACAATTAATTTAGAATTATCTTTTTTATAATCAATTAATTCTAAAATAGTATCTATAGCTTCTTTTTTAGCAGATTCTATAAATGCACAAGTATTAACAATAATCAAATCAGCATCTTCTGGTGATTTAATTAAAGTAATATCATCTTTAATTGTTCCTAAAATCATTTCACTATCAACCATATTTTTACTACAGCCTAGTGATACCATATATAACTTCATAACTAACCTCTAGAATACAAATGCTAAGCCAAAGGCTAAAGCTAATGTTAAGAATACAAAGAATAAATTAGTTAATACTCCTTTATTTTTCTTAAAGTAACCAATAATCATAGCTAAAACCATTGGAGATAAGAAAACAATTAATCTATAAGGTAAATCCTTAAGAATTAACGAGAAATCTTTTTGCATTATAACACAAGCAATCGCACCAAAAGCAATATTAGCAAATGATGCACATAAAGTAAACGCAACTAATTCCAAGAATGGTAATAATCTAATATTCATTGAAATTCTTTTAACAACTTTATCTAAATTATTTTCAATTTTGTTGTATCTTTCTTCTTGTTTTAAATCAAGTTCATCCATCTTAGATGCGTTTTGATAAAATTCATAATCATTAATTGCATCTTCTCTTTGACCTTTAATAATTACAATTGCTAGACAGAATGCAAACGCAACAGCACCCATAGCTAAAGCAATAATATTATATAAAGATCCTACAGCCTTAATAGAATCCATAACTTTTACAATGTTTGGATTAGTAATATTAAATAAGCTAACGAAATCAATTGATCCCATTAAAATGAAGAATACAGATAATCCTAATAAAATAATTGTCAAAACAACTGATGAAATAATAAATCTAGATAATTTTTTATTTTTCTTTCTAATCTTATCAAAATCACTTGTACTATCTAAATTAACATCGATATCAACTGGCATATCATCAGACACGTCATCAATATCTCCAGTTTTAACTTTGTTTTCTCTTACAATTACCTCACCTGTTAAAGGATTAATAGTTTGAACAGGCTCATCAGTATGAGTTGCAAGCTTAATAACTCTACCTTTCATATAATCAGCTGTAATATATGTTTTAGCATATGGCTTATCAGGTGTATAAATAGCCTCATCTAAACCTTTAGAAACTTTAATTAAGCCTTTCTTAAAATAAATTAAGAAATCTTTATAAGCAAAATATAGCTTTCTTGATGTTTCAGCATAGAATTCTAAAGAAATTTTAGTTCCTTCTTTTTTATTTGTTTTTTGTAAAGTTGTTTCATATTCTTTTTTAATTTCATTAAATCTATTTAAAACAATTTTAGCTTTTCCTTTATATTCATATTTATCAAAATTATCATACATCCACCAAAAATATGTATCTGAAATAAGCTTCTTTAACTCGTTTTCATCAACTAAGCTTGATAAATATTTAACTGCATAAAATAAAGGATTATCTTCTTTAGAAACAATAGTCGCAGCCTTTAAACCATATCTTTTACAGAACCATAACATGAAATCATCAGATTTAACTAATTTAGTAGCTCTTCTAAAGCATTCCTCATTACCAATAGCTATTGAAGTTATTTTACTATCTTGTTGTTCTGTAACTTCATAATCCATCATTTCTGTTAAATATAAATAAACAAAATCAGAATTATAATTTCTTTCTGCATAATAAATATCATTAAAGAAATTATTTGTTGGATCTAATCTTTCATATAACTTAGAAATACCATGATCCTTTAAAAATCCAAATAAAATGTTATTTTCTTTATCGTTTGGATATTTTTTTAATAATTTAATATATTCTTCAAATGAAACATTTTGTCCATTAATTATAACTTCTTTATTGTCTGACAATTCAAAAATGATAAATGTTAAAGCATTGTTCTTATAAGTTGAATAAGCTATGTAATTAACAATAGTTTTTACTAATTCTTTATTTTTAGATACTTGCTTGATAAATTTAACTAATTTTTTACCATTAGTATAAATATCTTCAACACCTAAATTAAAATTCTCCTTATAAGCCATTGCTAGCTCATTTAAATCAGTATATTCATTTCCATTAAAAATATAAGGTTTCATAATACTGTCCTCCTATAATTCATCACTATCAAGTATTATTGTTACAGGGCCATCATTTAAAAGCTCTATTTTCATATCAGCACCAAAAATACCTTTTTCAACCTTAAAGCTTTTACTTAATTCATCACAGAATAAATCA
>Ga0247611_10002399_pt1 | contig 30338 bp, 47 predicted proteins | sample 177DNAGHGhighgp2_FD_192422 | JGI IMG/M metagenome (GOLD analysis project Ga0247611, IMG submission 192422) | Sheep rumen microbial communities from Palmerston North, Manawatu-Wanganui, New Zealand - 1770 DNA GHGhigh gp2 | ecosystem: Host-associated > Mammals > Digestive system > Stomach > Rumen... | reverse complement strand
ACTTTTTTTCAACACTTCAAACCCCCGCATTTTTAAGGCTTTCGCCCGTGTCCGTCTATCCTCTTTCGTGGCTATCCCTTCTTATATTTACGCACGGCGGGGTGTTCCTTCTATATAAGGGAAAATAACAGGGTGGCGGGTGTCTTTTTTGTACCTGTATTTTTGTACCAGAGTTAAAGCAAACAGGTGTTCGATTTATAGCGGTGTCGGGTGTCGTCATTTTATACAACAATTTATGGGTGTCGTGTAATGCCTGCAAATAGGAAACTTTTTTCAAATTCGAGAGATAAGACATATAGACGATATAATTATCATATAAAGCATAAAATCAAAATACGGGGCTTCTGTTGCGTTTAAAGGCTATACAATAATTTTAGTTTTTGGGTTTTTCCATAATTCGAACGGGTGTTTTGTCATTTTGCACGAATTTTATTTATTTTGCCGTTGTCCGTTGACTTTTTCCGATTGCTTGTTCTCAAACATTTGTTCGTCAAACATCTGTTCGCTTTCCTATTATTAGCACTCTCCCACTTCGAGTGCTTGTATTTCCCCTATGGGAAAAATGATACTTTTGTTAAGTTTGGATTTAATAAAATGATTTGTTAAATGTGGATTTAATCGGATTGTTAAGCCTTGATTTAACTTTATGCCTTGTTAAATCGTGATTTAATTTACCCCTCGGGGATATGTGGCAGGCGGTTCGAAGCGGGGGAACTTCCAAAAATAGAAAATAAACAAAAAGACCCAAGTGAAAAGACTCACTCCTAAAGGCTCTACTTTGACTATCCTGTGTATATATGGTATAAAGTGAATAGTAGGAGGTAGTAGGATATATGAACACAATAAGTTATGATGATTACAGACAGGCAGGGTTTATAGAGGTATGGGGGATAGGAGACACCGAGAGTTTAAGAAGGTTCTGCAAAGGGGAGAGACTCTTATTAACGAAGACGGTGGACATAGAGACGGCGTTATACTCTAAAGACAGACCTAAAGGGTTTGTTATTGGTATTGAGTTAGACGAATACGAAAGAGAATATATAGGATATAAACTCGGGTGCAGAGGATTTGTGTTATTTACTGACGGGGTTAAAGATGAAAGAATAGAATACTTTATTAAGAGAGAGAAAGAGTATTGGGACAGAGCGAGAGAGATAGGACGGCAAAAGAGGAAAGAAAGCGGAGGATTTGTCGGTGGTGCTTGTCCTTATGGATATTACGTACTAAAGAAGAAACTCTATGTAGACAAGTATGAGAGTTTTGTAGTCAAATTTGCGTTTTATAGATACTCGCAGGGTTGTAAGTTTGGTGGGATAGCGAAGGAATTGAATTTAAGAGGATTTAGGAATAGAAAAGGGAATCCTTTTAAGGCAGGTAGTATTGAAAGTATCTTAAAGAATAAGAGGTTTTATCAAGGGTACTTTAATCACGACGGAGAAGAAGTGAGAGGAGACTTTAGAGGGATATTAGAGGATTCGGAAGAACTCTTAACGGAAGATTGGAAAAAGAGAGTCTTTGACGCAGAGACGGAAGCGAAGATAGCGGAACACGAAAAGAGATTAAAAGGCGACAGAGCCGTACCGCACGTAATACACCCGTATATCATAGCAGATGATAGAGACGAAGCGAAGAAGAAGGTAAGGAGGGTAAGACGTGGAATTAAGAGAAGCGTATAATGAGTTTATAAAGGAAAAGATGTATGATAAAGCGTTTTCCTGCCTTACTTACTTAAAAGACTATGAATTGATTAAGGACTTTCGAAAATTAGTCGCTCAAAATAGAGAAATTTTAAAAAAGACGTATCTTCTAATGGCGAGAGAACGCTTTGACGACTTTATGATTTATATTGAGTGGGATAGACCCTTAAAAGAGAAGTATTGGCTACCTCGTAGAAGTAAATTACTTCCTTTGTGCGAAGCATTACAGGAACTTGAAGACGGAGAATTAGACGAACTGTTTTTAAGTCAACCACCGAGAACAGGTAAGACTACGTTGATAATGTTTTTCTTAACGTGGGTAATGTTAAGAGATTCAGAGAGAAGTAATCTTTATTGCTCTTATACTGATTCGGTTGTTAAAGTGCTTTATAACGGCATATTAGAGGTTTTAAACGATACGACTACGTATTTATGGCACGACGTATTTCCCGAGTGTAGCGTGGCTTCTACGGACGCTAAAGACCTCTTAATAAATATAGACAGAAGGAAAAGATACGCCTCATTCACAGGAAGGTCTTTGTACGGAACTTTGAATGGTGCGTGTGATTGTAACGGCTATGCGATAGGCGACGACCTTATCTCGGGTATTGAGGAAGCAATGAATAAAGACCGACTTAATAACGCTTGGAGTAAGGTTGATAACAATTTTTTACCGAGAGCGAAACAAAACGCCAAAATCTTGTGGATTGGAACTCGTTGGTCTTTAACCGACCCCATAGCGAGAAGGTATGATGTTTTATCCAATGACCCTAAATACAAGAATAGACGTTTTAAGGTAGTAAATATCCCTGCATTAAACGAAAACGACGAATCTAACTTTGATTACGCCTGCGGTGTTGGATTCGATACGGAATTTTACCAACAAAGACGTGCTTCGTTTGAAAGAAATAACGATACGGCTTCGTGGTTAGCCCAATATCAAGGCGAACCGATAGAAAGAGACGGGGCGGTATTTAGTCCCGACGAACTTCGCTATTTCAATGGAGAACTCCCCGAAGGCGACCCCGATTCTATCTTTATGGCGGTAGACCCTTCGTGGGGCGGTGGAGACTTCGTAGCGAGTCCTATTATCTATCAGTACGGAAACGATTTATTTGTGAAAGACGTGGTTTATTCAAATCTTGAAAAGAATTTCACACAGAGCGAAGTTGCTTCTAAAGCAATTAAACATAAAGTAACAAGAATGTATGTCGAAGGAAATAAAATGACAGGCTCTTACGGACAGGACGTTTCCGATTTGTTAAAAGAGAAAGATTACCATTGCAACGTACAAATCTCTACCAAACACTTTACAGGCACAGGAAAAGAGCAAAGAATCTTCGATAAAGCCCCCGATATTAGAGAAAATATGATATTTCTTGATAAAAGGGATAAGGAATACGAACTTTTTATGCAAAATGTCTTTAGTTTTTCTATTATGGGGAAGAACAAACACGACGACGCACCCGATTCTTTGGCAATGGCGGTTACTTTCCTTATAAGAGGAGAAAATAAGATAGAAGCGTATAAAAGAAGGTTTTAAGAACTATTGACAAAATGAACAAAAAATGGTATTTGTTAAGTGAAATTAAATCTAAATTTAACAAATCGGAAAATTAAATCTAAATTTAACTTATGGACGTAAGAGAACACCCCAAGACGATAGAGACTATAAATCAAATATTGAACAACAAGGGCATAGCCGAAGTAAAAGCGGAAAAAGGCGATAAACTTGTTGTGGTGGAAGTAAGAAGAACTGTAAAGAACTCGGAGAAGGAAAATGGTTGATTTTTACGGAAGAACGCAGATATTTACAGATGTAGACGAAGTAACAAGCAAAAACATCAGTAAGATTATCCCTACAATTTATGACAAACACAGGAAGAACGTAGCACAGATTGAATATCTGTATAACTATTACAGAGGCAAACAACCCATTCTTGATAGAGTAAAGGAAATCCGCCCCGAAATCTGCAATAAAATTGTAGAGAATTGGGCTAATGCTATTGTTTCCTTTAAGGTTGGTTATCTTTGTGGTTCTCCCATTCAGTATGTAAGCGGAAAATCTGCGGTAGATTTAAGCGAAACGATTGATAGGTTGAATGATATTATGGATTCTCATAATAAAGCGTCCGTAGATAAAGACCTTATCGAATGGCAGATGATAAGCGGTACATCTTACAGGTCTTTGTTCTCCGACGAGGAAGATACAATCGCTATCAATTCATTAGACCCTCGTAAAGCGTTCGTAATTTATTCTAACGATATATCGGGAAAACCTTTAGCAGGTTGCTATGAATCCCAAAAGAATGAAAAGGGAAAGCCCGTAAGATACTTAACAGTTTACACACCGAAGCAGATAATCACATTAAAAGGCAATAAGAGCGTTAGCGTTGTTGAAAACCCTCTTAAAAGAATCCCTATTATGGAATATCCTGCCAATAATGCAAGATTATCCGCTATTGAGATAGTAATAGACCTTTTAGACGCTATAAACGACATAGACTCTAACAGATTGGACGGCGTAGAACAGTTCATACAGAGCCTTTTGGTAGTTTACAACGCCGATATTGGAGAAGAAACGGCTAATACGTTAAGAGAAAAAGGTTTGATTGCTCTTAAATCTGTCGGAGATAGTAAAGCAGACATTAAGATTATCTCCGAACAGTTAGACCAAAACCAAACACAGACTCTTAAAGAAGACCTTATCCAAAGAGTAAGAGAAATTATCGGACTTCCTTCACAGGGAGACGGAAATACGGGCGATTCTTCCAATAATGGTGCAATGCTTCTAAAAGGCGGTTGGGAAAATGCCGAAACAAGAGCAAGAGAATCGGAAGTAATGTTTAAAAAGAGCGAAGTTCCGTTCCTTAAACTTCTTTTCGAAATCTTAAAGACGAAGACCGACATTGAATTAACTGTTGAAGATGTAGATATTAGATTCACACGTAGAAACTACGAGAATATACAGGTTAAGTCGCAGGTACTTACAACAATGCTTTCTAACGGAAAGATACACCCGAGACTTGCTTACGAGTCTTGCGGAATGTTTATAGACCCCGAAGAAGCATATAATATGTCGAGAGAGTATGAAGAAGAAAATAGACGAACTGAACAACTTACAAACCCTTCTAACGGAGAAGTTGGAGAAGATAACGGAGACAACCCCGACGGAGGAGATAGAGGATTCGCTTCTTGATTTACTCATAATGGCGTACGTATTTGGTACTGATGATGTATCAAAAAGCCTAAATGAAGAAATCAAGCCCGATACCGATAAGATGAACAAATCGGTGTATAAGAAGATTGAAGGTAAAACTTGGGTGGAAAGGATAAGAGAAGCAACCACCCAAGAAGAACTTGAAAGAATCTTCGTTACGGAATCCCATAGATGTTTCTTGGACGGGCAATGGGATTCGGCTAAAGGACGGGCTACTCATAAGACGTGGCACACACAAGAAGACGACAAAGTTCGTGATAGTCATTGGTATTTAGACGGACTTAAAGTCGGATTAAACGATTATTTTTACACACTAAATGGAGATAGAACATTACGTCCTCTCGGATTTGACATTCCTTCCGAGGACATAAATTGTAGGTGCTATCTTGAATATACCAAGTAGGAGGAAAGTAGGTATGGTATTAAGTATTGTAGTAACACATTACAACGAGAGTTGGGATATTTGCAGACCATTGTTTAATTCTTTGGCAGACCAACTCGGAGTGGACTTTGACAACATTGAAGTTATCCTTGTGGAAGACGGAGGCAAACCCCTTGACGGAGATTTGTTTACAATATATCCGTTTACCACTACGATAATCAATCAAGGACATAACGGAGTATCTAAAGCAAGAAACATTGGTTTAGACCACGTTACAGGCGACTATGTAATGTTTTGTGATTGCGACGACAGATTTATTTCTGCATACGCATTACACCTTTACATCAAGGCGATTACGCAGGGAGGATTTAACATTATTAAATCCCCGTTCGTAGAAGACCAAGTAATTGACGGAGAATTAAAACTTATCCGTCACGACAAAGACATTACATTCATTCACGGCAAACTTTACAAAGTGGATTTCCTTAAAAAGAACGAGATTCGATTTAATGACGAATTAACAATCCACGAAGACAGTTACTTTAATGTAATTGCCAATATGTTAGCCGAAGATAGCGTACACGAAATGAGTCCTGCCGTATATCTTTGGAAATACAGAGACGATTCTATTGTAAGAAAAGACAGAGACGCTTATGTATTTAAGACATACGACCATTTAATGAAGGTACGTGGTGCAATATGCAGGGAACTTAAGAGGCGAGAGAGATACCCCGAGTTCTATCAAGCAATATCTAAAACAATGATTGATTCTTATTATGATTTCCAAAGACCCGATTGCTTCAAACCCGAGAATAAGGAAATCGTTGAGAAAGCGGAAAGAGCGTTTGCAGGATTCTTTAAAGAGTTTAGAGAAGAATACAAGAATGTCGGAGTAAATGACACCGCACAGATGATGTATATTTGCAGAGTAAACGCTTACGCAAATGGAATGAGAATCGAGAGAGAAACATTGCAGGAATTTTTCAGTAGGATTGTGAAGACATATTTGTCTTAATAATCGTGGAGAGAAGCACGTTAAAATTCGCAACATAGTCAAGAGAATGACTTTAAACACGCGAAGGAGGAAAATTTATGAAATTATCAGAGAAAATTGAAGGCTACGATTCTATGAGTGCAGAGGAAAAGTTAAAGGCTTTAGAGAGTCTTGACATTCCCGAAGCAAAAGACAACTCGGCAGAGTTGCAGAAAATGAAGGAGGCTTTTAACAAAGCAAGTTCCGAAGCGTCCGATTACAAGAAGAAACTTCGTGAGAAGCAGACCGAGGACGAAAGACTTGAAGCAGAGAGAAAAGAAAAGGAAGCCGAGAGGGAGAAACTTCTTAACGACCTGCTTAAAGAAAAATCGGTTGCAGAGCATAAAGCAAACTTCTTGAAAGTTGGTTACGACGAGGAAATGGCTACCGCTTCCGCTTCGGCACTTACGGACGGAGACTTCAAGACAGTATTTGATAACCTCGGTAAATTTATCTCGGAAAGAGATAAGAAAGCACAGGTAAAGGCTTTGGATTCTACACCCCGTCCACAGGCAGGTGGTGTAACACCCGAAGTCACAAAGGAACAGTTCAATAATATGAGTATCGCAGAGAGAACAAAACTCTACGAAAAAAATAAAGAACTGTATGAATCATTAAAAGGAGAATAAAAAATGCCTACATTATTATCAAATTTAATCAATCCGCAGGTAATTGCAGATTTTATCGAACAGAAACTTGTTGACAATATGGTATTTGCACCTCTTGCAACAATCGACTACACACTTTCGGGCAGAGCAGGAGATACATTACAGTTCCCTACTTGGAACTATATCGGCGACGCTTCAACACTTTCCGAAGCAAGTTCACTTTCAGTAGCAACTCTTACCGCTTCTATGGCTTCTGTAACAGTTCACAAGATTGCACAGGGCGTAGAACTCACAGATGAAGCCGTATTGAGCGGTCTTGGCGACCCCGTAGGCGAAGGTGTTGCACAGATTACTCTTGCTCTTGCAAGTGGTATTGACAATGAAATGCTTACAACTCTTGGTACAATCGGTTCTGCAATGACATATCAGACATCTGCTTCCACAGTTGCACCTGCTGATACAGATATTATCGACGCTCTTGAACTCTTTGGCGAAGACATTGACGGAACAAAGGTTGCTATCGTTCCTCCTGCCGTATATACATCTATGCGTAAGACAGGCAAGGATAGCGGAAATTGGATTCCTGCTTCCGAACTTTCTGCAAACATTGCTATCAAAGGTGCGGTTGGCGAATATCAGGGTTGTCAGGTTGTCGTTTCCAATAAACTTAAAACGTCGGGCAACATCTTTATCGTTAAGCCTAACGCCTTGAGACTTGTTATGAAGCGTGAAGCACAGGTTGAAACAGATAGAGACATCTTGAAGTTCACAAACGTAATCACAGGTTCAGTACACTTCGCTACATACCTTTACAATGCAAGTGGTGCTATCAAGATTACAAAGAAGTCTTCATAAGGAGAAAATACTATGGGTATGTTACTTCATAGACACCTTGTAGAGGGGGCTAACAAGCCCCCCGTAAAGGCGGAGAAACTTGAAAAAGAGTTTGAAATTGCAAAGGACAGAGCAAATGACAGTAAACGAAAAAATAACAATGGTAAAGGCATTGGCAAATGATAGCGAGTTGGCAGATGAAATAGTTACTGTTTATCTCACGAAAGCCGAGAGTTCGATTAGGAATAGAATGTACCCTTTTAATCTTCCTAAAGATGATGAAGGACAGGAAATCCCCTTCGAAGTTCCCCAAAAGTATGAGGTAATTCAATGCGAATTAGCGTGTGAATACATCTTAAGACGTGGTGGGGAAGGCGAGATTAACCACTCGGAAAACGGAATAAACAGAAGTTATGAATCGGCAAACGCAGAGCATTTGTTAAGAGAGGTTATGCAGGTTATATGAAAGCGTTAGAGCGAAACAAACAGACAATCTATTATGCTAACTTTAACGGCAAGACAAAGGTACTTGACGAAAACGGGTTATTTACGGGAGAGTATGAAGTTACTTATACCGAACCCGTTAAAGTCAAAGTAAACGTCTCTGCTTCGAGAGGGGAAGCGTATTTGGATTTATTTGGTACGGACTTAAACTACACAAATACCATAGTTACCGATAAGGACTTGGGGATTGACGAGAACTCAATACTTTGGGTAGGGAAAGAAGCATATCAAAATTCTGTAATTACACCTCATAACTACATTGTTGTTTCTATTGCGAAATCCTTAAATTCTGTGGTTTATGCGATAAGGAAGGTTGACGTTGAAAATTAAGGTTAATGTATTCGACCCCGACAGTATCAATAATGCCATAAATCAAATCAAAGCGTATCGGGACTCCATTCAATCAAAAATGGAAACGATAGTTGAGAGATTGGCAATACTCGGTACACAGGTAGTCGAATATCAGTACGGATTGTCTCACGAAGAATTTGAAGTATCTTGCATAACTAACGGCAATAGTAGTATGATAATAGCAGAGGGAAGTAACGTAGTTTTCTTGGAGTTTGGAACGGGTGTTTACACCGAAGACCACTCCTCGGAAATGGAAGCGGAAGGGCTACCACCTATATTCGCAGGAAGTTACTCTCAAACGGAAGGTATGGGACACTTTAGACCCGACCACCAATATTGGTACTACGAAGGCATTAAGTATGCAGGTACATTGCCAACACAAGGCTTTTACTTCGCTTCGAAAGAGATAAAGGAACAAGCGGTTGAAATAGCGAAAAAGGTATTTAAGAAATGATAGATGTTGAGAATCTCGTAATTGATACAATTTCAAAAGAGTTAGAGGCTTCGGCTTATTCGAATACATTGTTAGTTTCGGACTATACCGATACGCCTTCAAGTTTCCCGTGTGTTTCCGTAATTGAATCGGATAACTATACTTATCGTAGAACACAGGACGACGACTTAAAAGAACATCATACAAACGTGATGTATGAAGTTAATGTTTACTCAAACAAAACTTCGGGTTCAAAGACCGAAGCAAAAAAGATTTTGGAAATAGTCGATTCGGCTTTTCAAAATATAAAATTCACAAGAACAATTAAACAACCAATACCGAATAAAGATAAAACAATCTATCGGATAGTTGCAAGGTACACCGCCGTAATCGGCGAAGCACAGACTATCGACGGAAACGAAGTTTATCAAGTATATCGGAGATAAGGAGTAAAAAATGGCATTAGAGTTTTCAAGTGCAGGAGCACAGGTTAGATACTGTGTTGAGACAACTAAAGGTTCTCGTCCCACAACAGGCTACAAAGTAATTCCTTCAATCAAGGGTTCCCCCGACTTCAACGCAGAGCCTTCACTTCTTGACGTAACGGATTTTTCCGATACTGTATGGAAAAGAGCGATTGCAGGTTTGAGAGACATAGGCGGTGCTTTAGCATTTACCGCTAATATGACTTCCTCATTCAAGAGTGCGTGGGCTTCACTTGTAAGCGAAGCAAACACCGCAAAAGCAACAGACAAGGCTACTTGGTTTGAAGTTGCAATCCCTAACTTTGATTCGTTCTTCTTTGCAGGAACACCTATTGAGTTAGGTCTTAAAGGTATGGACGTTGACTCCGTTGTTGAAGCAGACGGATATGTAGTACCCAATCAAATCGTAGGTTGGGCTTCCTCAACAACATCAGTAGTATCATAGTAAGAGTAGGCGAGGGGGCGATATGCCCCCTCATTAAGAAGGAGAAGATAATATGAAACCTATCGTATTAAAGAACAAAGACACAGAGTACACGCTTGAATTTAACAGAGAATCCGTAAAGTTTGCGGAAATGAAGGGATTTAAACTCGAAGATGTATCAAATTACCCTATGAGTAAGATTCCCGAACTTTTCTACTATGCTTTTCGTATGCACCACATTAACATAGCAAGAGAAAAGACTGATAAGATTTTAGATGAAATGGGCGGTTTACCCGAAGGATTTCTTGAAAGGCTCTTTGAGTTGTATACCGCACCTTTTGATTTCCTCACAGTAGCGGAGGAAGGCGAAAGAAAAAACTCGAAATGGACGGTGGAATTGTAGAAGAATCCACCGAAGAAAAAACCTTTACGGACGTTTTCGAAGAACAATGCCCTTACTTTATGTCGATTGGAATGACTTACGACGAGTATTGGTACGGAGAACCCGAAAGAACAAAGTATTATAGGGATTCACATATCTTGCAATGTAAGTCAAGGAATCAAGAGTTATGGCTACAAGGAATGTACTTAATTCATTCAATAAGCGTAGCGTTAGACCCTAAAGGCAAGGCGAAATACCCCGAAAAACCTTTTGATATATTCCCGAAGACAGAAGCAGAGAAAACAGCAGAGGCAGAGCGAGAACGCCGTAAGGTTATAGATTTCTTTACACAGTTAAAACAGAGGTGGGACAATGGCAACAATAGACAACTTAACTCTTGAACTTAACGCAGACGGAACTAAAGCGGTTCGTGCATTAACTGAATTGGCTACGGCTATGGGTAATTTAAAAGCCAATTTGCCAACGCAAGGAAAGTTGGAGGGTGCGTCTAAAGGCTTTAAGGCTTTGGCAGACGAAATTTCCAAGTTGTCGTTGTCCGCTAAAAACCTTGACAAAATCAAGGCTATCGGCACTATTGCCAACAATTTGAATAAATTAAATAGCGTTAAAACAAGCGTTATATCAAGTACCGCTAAAGGAATAGAGGCTCTCTCTACGTCCGTAAGCGGTATTTCTTATGAGTCAATTCTTAAAGTAGAAAAACTGTCAAAAGCACTCTCTTATTTACCTGCTAAAGTTTCCGTAAGCGGAATAAAGAAAGTTGCAAACGCTACTAACGCCCCTGCTACAAGTGGTACATCTAACGCCGTTTCACAGAGTATGAACTCTGCTTCGCAATCGGCTAATATGGCTTCCTTAAGCCTCGACAAGTTTTGGAGTAAATTCCAATACATTCAAAGTAGCATAAGAAGCAATCCGATAAATCTTTTTGCGAACGCAGAGAGTGCGGATAAAATGGCTACATTAGGAAAGAATCTTGGAATTACGGCAGAACAAGCCACCGCATTGACAAAAACTCTCGGCAAGGCAGGCGTTGCTCTTAAGGGTGCAGGAATTGCTTTTACAGTTGTTTCTTCGGCTATTTCTCTTGTTAGCAATCAAATAAAGAAAATCACAGAGCCTTTTACAAGTCTGTTAAAGTCATTGTATAGAATAGCACTTTATAGAGCAATAAGAAGTGCTATTAAGGCAATCTCACAGGCGTTAAGAGAAGGAACTCAAAACCTTGCTCTTTACTCTAAAGGATTGGAAGGACTTGACGCTCATAATGCGAACGAAGTATTAAGCCGTTATGCGAGTGCTTTCCTGTATGTTAAGAACGCAATAGCAACGGCGGTTATGCCTGCACTTCGTGCGTTAGTTCCTTTAGTAGAACAAGCAATGTTTAGATTAGTTGATTTTATCAACGTAATCGCACAAGTAGGTTCTGCGTTCTTCGGAACTGATTTCACAAAAGCAAAATACTTTTGGGTTGACTATGCGGATTCTTTAGACGACGCAAACGGCAGAGCAAAAGCGTTACATCATCAGTTAGCACAGTTTGACGAACTTAATAACTTAACCGCACCTTCGGGTGGTAGCGGTTCGGATAAAGTCAAAGACGCTTTGGATATGTTTGAAGAAGCAAAGATTGATTCAAAGATTCAAGGCTTTGTTGACAAAATTAAAAACGCCTTTAACACAGTTAAGGAAATGTTCGCACCTGTTAAAAAGATTGTGGATAAGGCTAAAGAACTTTTCTCTTTGTCTTGGGAAAAAGTAAGTCCTAACTTAAAGAGAATTTGGGACTCCATTAAAAAGATATGGAATCAAACACTTAAACCTTTTATTACAGGATTTATTGACGGATTTGTAGACGGATTCCTTATGACCGACGCTTTCCAAAATCTCCCCGATGTGTTGGGTTGGATTTCCGATAAGGTTGCAGACGTAGCCGAAGCGTTTGCAAAGTGGAAAACAAGAATAGACCCCGAACTTATGGAGAAGTTCGGCAAAGCACTTGGAGTAGTTTCGGGTTGGATAGTTGGTTTAATTGTAGATTCTACTACTGTGGGTGATAAATTTAAAGACCTTAAGGATAAAGTTAAAAAACTCAAAGATTATCTCACAGATTTGTTTAGACCCGAACTTGAAAACTTAAAGAATAACCTTGACGCATTAAAAGGAGTTGTAGATTTAGTAATCGAAAAGTTTTGGAACTTTATCAATCCTGTAAGTTCTTTAAAAGGAATGGTAGAACAACTCAAAGACGCATATAAGAAATTCCAAGATAAATGCGACGACGTAAACCAAAAGATAGCGGAATCGGACGGGTGGTTTAAGAAGTTATTAGACAAAGTAATCGAAGTTAAAGATTGGTTTGCTCAAAATAATATTTTCTCAAAACTTCAAGGTAACACTTCCGATAGTAACGACAAACTAACAACCTTAAAAGATACAATACAAAAAGTAAAGGATAAGGCGGTTGAGGTTAAAGATTGGTTTACCAATACCGAGTTGTTTAAAAAGGCTATTGAAAATGCAAACAACTTCAAATCGGTTCTCGAAACAATCAAAAACATATTAGACGGACTTAAAAACTTCTCTGCTAATATTGGATTTAATTTTAACTCAACGGGAGACGACGGCGGTACAGGTGCTAAAGATACTGTTGGAAGTGGAAGCACAGGCGGTGGAAACAAGACAGACACCACTACCAAAGGCAAAACCGAAACAGGGAAGACAGGCGGAAAAGACCTCACAGGCGGTAGACCCTCAACAGGTACGGGAAGAACTAACGCTACGGCTACGGGTGCTAACAAGAACGCAACGGCTTCGGGCGGTAACTATGGCGGTTATGGTTCTTTGGAAGACTATATTAAAGCACAAAGAGGCAGGGCTACGGGTGGTTTTGTACCGAGGGGCGATTTGTTCATAGCAAACGAAATGGGTGCGGAAATGATTGGCAATATCGGTGGTAACACGGCGGTAGCAAACAACAATCAGATTACAGAAGCAATCGCGACGGCAACCTATAACGCAATGGCAAGAGCATTAAGTGAGAACGGACAGAATGTAAACATTGTAGTTGAAGGAGACGGAGACAAGATGTTTAAGGTCTTCCAAAAGAAACAGACGGAATATCAGAGAAAAACAGGATTGGCTTATTAGGAGTAGATTATGGCTTTTAGTGATTACTTAATTCAAGTCGGAAGTTATCAGATACCGAATAGTGCAATTAAATACGATTCTTGGTCTTCGATTTACGAAACACAGGACTACGATTCTTATAGGGACGAAAACGGAGACCTTCATCGTAATGCCCTTGCAGGACGTAAAATGAAAGTGGAGTTTAATACACCCTATATGTATAAACAAGACTTCGATTCTTTAATGGCAGGTATAAGAAGTCAGTTTGTAACGGAAGTGCAACAGAGAGAACAATCCGCTAATGTTACGGCTTACATAGACGAATTAGGGGACTATGTTACACAGAAATGTTACTTGGTTAATGTGAATCCGAAAGTAGCACAGAATAGCCCTAACGGAATCATTTATCAACCCACAAGAATTTGCTTTATTGCTTATTAGGAGTTGCTATGATTAACTACACATACGAAAGTCTATTCAGACAAGATTCAATCGACAAACAAATACATATAATCGGAGAAGATATTAACCTTGCAAATGAAGATATATTTCAAGGTAGTTTTTCTTTGACGGAAGAACTCAATACAGAAGAAGATTTAGTTTTCGGTAGTTGTGTTTCTTCGTGCTTGAAATTTACTACGTCTGCAATAGATTGTTCGTTTATCGGTAAGTTTTTGACAGTTAGTCTAACCATAGACGGACATTCTGATGATGATTTTAATATCGGTGTTTACAGGGTATACGAAGAAAAGTGGACGGCAAATAGAACTAAAAAAGAAATAGTGGCTTATGACCGACTTTACGACATAAACAATATGGACGTAACGGATTGGTATAATGCTTTGACATTCCCTATTAGTTTGGCAAACTTCCGTAATTCATTCTTTACTTATATCGGTATTACACAGAAAACGGCAACGCTTGTGAATGATACGTTTATGGTGCAGGAAACCATTTTACCGAAGGCTTTATCGGGTTCTATGGTTCTTCACGCTATCTGCGAATTAAACGGTGTTTTCGGACGAATTAACAGAGACAATCAGTTTGAATATACACAACTTGGTACTTCTTCTGTTTATTCGATTACCCCTTCAATGTATACGGAATGTAAGTTTGAAGATTATTCGGTAGCCACGATTGATAAGGTAACGATTAGACAGGAAGAAAACGATATAGGTGGTTCGTATGGTTCGGGAGATAACGCTTTGATTATTCAAGGCAACTTCTTGGCTTATGGTTCTTCTCCCGAAGATTTAACCACAGTTGCAACAAATATCTATTCGGTGGTTTCTGCAATCACATATACCCCTTGTGAAATTAGTTGTATCGGCAATCCTTGTGTTGAAATAGGCGATTTAGTGACTATTCAGAAAAGGGACGAAACAACATTCACTACATACGTTTTAAACCGTACATTAAGCAATATTCAATCAATGAAAGACGAATTGTCGGCACTTGGCAACAAGTGCAGAGTGAATGAGATAAATTCGGTTGAAAATGATTGGTTACAACTTCTTGGAAAGACAAATAAACTAACAAGGACAGTAGAAGAAACGATAAGTGAAGTATCGGACTTAAACGGTTCGGTTACAACACTTACACAGACTTCTGATTATCTTGTATCGGAAGTGCAGAACATTAACAGAGAATTAAACGGAGAAAATCTTACTTGGCAGGGAGAAGGCGAGCCTACATTATTGAATTATCCGTATTGGGACTTTACCTCTGCCTTTAAATGTGACGGAACTAAAAGATGTGCACCTATATACAACGACGATATGACAGAAGGTGGCGAACAATATCCGCACCATTACTATTCCGAACAAGACAGACAAGACCACGTTAGAGATTTGTATATAGATTTAGATACAGGTAATGGTTACAGATTTGTAAAGACAAACGGAGTATGGAATTGGCAACTTATAGCCGATTCGGACTTCTCTATCCTGTTTAATCAAATCACAGAGTTAAGACAAGATGTAGATAGCATTGATTTAAACGTACAGAATGACGAGATTACGATTGCTAACCACGAAACAAGAATTACCCACAACGAAAGTGAGATTACCACACAGGCAGGGTTAATTAGTGCAAAGGTAAGCCAAACCGACCACAACGGAGATAATTCGTTTAGTTGGGAAATGAAAACAAGCGGTGTCAAGTTTACATCTAATTCTACTGATGTTTTAACAATCGGAAGTACAGGAATTAAGATACAGGGCAACGCAGAATTTACAGGAAAGATTACCGCTACAAGTGGTTATATAGGAACTTCATCACAAGGCTTTTCAATCGGTTCTTCGTATATCCGCAATGGTATGACTTCACTTTCCGATACTACTCATAATGGTGTTTATGTAGGTACAGACGGAATAGCACTTGGCAAAGGTGCATTTAAGGTTACAAACGCAGGTGCGCTTACTATGAATAGTGGTAGTATTAACCTTGCTAATAACTTTATAGTAAATTCAAGTGGTTCTGTAACTGTAAAAAACGGAAGTATCAATTTAGGTAGCGGTGTATTCTCGGTTGATAATAATGGGTATCTAACGGCAACAAGTGGCAAAGTCGGCGGTTGGATATTAGGGGACGATTCATTCAGACTTGAATACAACAATGATGATTTATCGCATTTAAGTGGTTGGGCTTCTCCTGCGGGTAATTTGGCTTCTTGGATTGAATTAGGCTCGGAACACGTACAAATTGTTGCAAATAACGTTAAGGCTTATGACCCGAATGGTGGTTGTGTAGACATTAGAACACAAGGCGGTAGCAACAGAGTAACAATAAGCACAGGATATATCGAATTGTTAGCAAATGGTAACGGGCAGATTCAGTTTGCACACGGTTGGATAAATATGTCACATCAGAAGTGGTATATGAGTTGTTCTGATGATTATGAACCCGACTTTCAATTATTATATGGTGTTCAAGAAAGTATGTGGACGGTAAGTCCTTATTTGGGCAACGGAACAATAAGACTTGGAACGCCTAACCACAAATGGGGACAGATTTATTCAACTAACGCAACTATCAATACTTCCGACAGAAACGAAAAGAAATACATCAAACCCTTAAAGAAATCGGTTAAAGACTTTGTAATGGCACTCAACCCCGTATCATATCAGTTTAAAAACGGAGAATCGGGAAGAACACATTACGGACTTATAGCACAAGACGTAGAAGAAACAATGAAAGAGTTAGGAATGACCGATTTAGACTTCGCAGGATTCTGTAAGGACAAAAAGGAAAATTCTAACGATTACATCTACGGACTTCGTTATGAAGAATTTATAGCACCACTTATTAAAATGATTCAGTTACAACAGGCAGAAATAGAAGAACTGAAAAGAAAGGTAGGATAAAAGGTATGAACAACACAAACACAGTAATCAGAAATTTAAGGGAAACAATTATCAAGGACATTGAAGAATCGGGATTGCCTATTGAGATTGCCCGATTAACAGTTGGTGAGATTTATAACATTGTCAACAACGAATGTAACAAGGTTCTTGAAATGGAAAAGGCACAAAACGTAGAGAAGGGAGAAACTGAAAATGGCGAGATACAATAAAACTCTTTGGGACACAAACACCGTATACAATCCCACAAATATGAATCATATTGAAGACGGAATTGAATCGGCTTCAACCGCCACAGGGACGGAGTATTCAAGTGGGGTTAGTGTTAAAGATAAGATTGACGAACTTTCCGATTCAATAACAGTAAATACATTCAACCTAAATGTTGATGTTACGGCAAACACCACAGCAACAACAAATATAAATTGGGGAAGCATAGACAGAACCAAAGTTTTATATTCTTGGGTGTGGTGGAGCAATCCGAAAAGCGATAGTCCTACCGCTATAACAACATATTACAACGGCACAGGTGTTGGGGCTTTAAACCAAATTGTTCATAGTTGGTCTGTGACTCAAAATGTAAAATTTAAAATTTGTTACATTTATAAAGCATAAATAATAATCTAAAAGAGTTGAAAGGCGAAAAACAATGGAAAAATTCTGTGACCGTTGCGGTGTCAAACTAACAGAAGAAAACAATAAACAAGGCTTCAATATATGCGACAAATGCAACGAAGAACTTGAAAAGGAACGCTCTAAAATCGCTTATGCAAAGCACGAAGGGAAAACAATATCATCAAACATTTATTGTTGTTAAAGCAAAGGCGAGAAAAACTTGTGAAACCCAAACCACACATTGTATTTTTGGAACGACAATTATGTAAGCGAAGAAAATTGGTCTGTGTCCGTTATAGTCGGAATGAAAGGCGAGAAACAATGGCAACACTTAACGATTTAAAAGAAAAGTTAAGCCAACAGCAAAAAGAAGATTTAAACAAGGTTATTAAGGAAGATAAAATCAGTATTGAAGATATTGTGAAATTCGGACTTTTGTCAAAAGAAACAAGCAACGATTTTAGAACAGAATGTGGATATTAAAGGCGAAAACAATAAACCTTGAAATTATATCACTATGGGAACTATAATAATTTTAGTAGCATTAACACTTATTTGTATAATTTTAGCGATAGGAGACATTAACAATGAATGAGTGGTGGAATTTGACGGTCGTTATTGTGGCAGGAGTATTAACTATCTTTAACCTTGTGGATAAGATTATCAGTTGGGTTAAAGAAGTAAAAAAACCACAGACAGACCTTGAAGCAAGAATCGCAAAATTGGAAAAGGCGGTGGAAGGAGAATACAGACTTATCTTCGCCGATTACGAAGCGAGATTCAAACGAGACTTGGAGAGAATTAACGAGATTGAGAAAAGTAACAAACTTGTGCAGAAATCCCTTTTAGCGTTAATGCAACACGCAATAGACGGGAATAACACAACGAAGTTAAAGGAAGTCGCAGACGAACTTAACGAATATATTTTTAAGTAGGAGGTAGAAGTATGAATTTTGACATTTTGGGAATTATAGCCGTTCCTGCAATCGCAATCATTTGTTACCTTGTAGGTTTAGGAGTAAAAGCGTCTCCGCTTGACGATAAGTTTATTCCTATCATTGTCGGAGTAGTTGGTGGAATTATTGGAACTGTGGCGTTCTTAACAGGTATGCCTAACTTCCCTGCTAATGATGTTATCACGGCGATTGCCGTAGGTATCGTTTCGGGCTTGGCTTCAACAGGTATAAATCAAATTTATAAACAGTTGAAGGGAGAATAATATGTCGAAAGTTATAATGACAAGCGAAGAATATGTAAGCAAATTAAAAGCACTCGCAGAACGCAAGACAGGATATAACAATAAATATCCATATAACTTGCTCTACATTCAAAAGGATAAAACAACAGGGGATTGTTTGAATACAATAAAAGCCTTGCTTAACGGATATGATATTAACAAAAAGACAGTTGGATATTATCAACGTGATTTATCAAACACGGGTGATGTTAGCGAACCTGTTTTACTTTCAATGTGTACTGAAATATCTTCGGACTTTGATAATGTACCGAAAGCAAGTTTGTTATATATGCGTGGACACGTAGGCTCGTTTGTAGGTTTGACTAAAAGGAACGGAAAAGAATACAATGTAATCGAGTGTACGAAATCTTTTGGCGGTGGAATCGTTTACAGTTGGGTTGACGCAGACGGAACAAGAAGAAGTCATAAAGGCGGTGTTAAGAATGGCAAATGGGTTCAACACGGACTTATGACAAAATTCATATCGTACAACGCAACAGAAGGCTCAAATTCACAAGGAAATAACAAGATTGACTATTCCACTTACCCTACAATAAGAAAGGGCGCAAAGGGCGAATACGTCAGAATTATGCAGAGACTATTACTTGCCAAAGGCTATGATTGTAAAGGCATAGACGGAATATGGGGTAACAACACCAATCTTGCTATCAAAAAATTCCAATCGGAGAATACAGACATTAACGGGAAGAAACTTGTCGTTGATTGTATATGCGGTCAGAAAACTTGGGGTTCACTTTACAAATAATTCGTGTTAAAATATAATGTGATTGTTTGGAGGGTGTTCTTTTCCTTTCATTAACCCCATTCATTAGGAACGTCGTTAGTGGCGTTCCTTTTTAGTTGTTGACATTAGATAAAAAAAGATATATTATGATATACAAAGGAGGTTTAAACAATGAAAATTATTGACGAAACAGTAGCATTGCAGGTACTTAAAAACGAAATGGAGGCTTCTTTTGCGGTAGCGATTGCAAGGAATGAAAATCTGTGGGAAACTAAAAGAGCAATACAAGACAAACTTTTCTTCCTGTATGTAATCGGAGTTATTACCAAAGAAGAATGGAACGAAAAGGACGACGAGATTGATAAGTATTACCGAAAGAAATCTGCGGAATGTTGGGACGCAGAAATTGATGTTGGATTTTGATTAAATATGTGTTATAATCCCAACAAAGAGAGGTTTGTATATGGATAATATTTCTCTTGCTTCGGAATTATTACACGAAATAAAGTTAGAATCCCGAAGAAGATTTGTAGCACTTATAATTTTAATAGTAGCACTCGTAGGAAGTAACATAGCGTGGTTAATTGCTTGGAATTTACCTTCTCACGAAGTAGAAACCGAAGAATATGAGTTACAAGGAGAGGATAGTGCTAATGTTATTTACAGTAATGGAGAAGGAGATGTAAGTATCAATGGCGAAAATCAAAGTAACGAAAACGAAAATCATAATCAGAAGTAGAAGACCAAGAAGCCGTAAAAGATGAATATAAAAGATTTTACGAAACCCGAACTTGATTACTTCCGAGAGAATTGCAACTTTGTTGGTGTAGAAAAAGAAATCTTCGAATTAAGAAGTCAAGGAATACCCCTTGAAGAAGTAGCAGAAAAAGTTAATATGTCCGTAGACGGAGTAAAGAAAGCAAGTCGCAGAGTCAACAAAAAGATATTAAGGCTCATTTGATTAACTCCCCATACACAAAGAAGGCACTTATGATAACTCGTAGGTGTCTTTTTTGTTGTCTAAAATTAAACCATAGGAGGAAGTCACTATGGATATGGAAAAATTCACGGAGAAACTTTTGAATAGCAATGTATTGAAAGATATACCTGTGGAATACATATTCCGTGTGGCTTTTTTCATTCTTGAAATCCTAAAGGATAAAGAAGTGTTTTATGAAAGCGAGGAACTTTGAATGTATATCTATTACAATCCAAATCCTTTAGAACGCAAGGACACGGGAGATTGTGCGGTAAGAGCCGTTGCAAAAGCATTAAATACAGATTGGGAAACCGCTTACACAAAACTATCTTTGAATGGGTTTGCTATGGGGGATTTGCCTAACTCTAACCAAGTTATAGGTGCTTTACTTCGAACCAACGGATATTACAGGGCTTCAATCCCCAATAGTTGCCCCGATTGTTATACAGTAGAACAGTTTTCTAAAGACAATCCGAGAGGTACTTTTCTTTTAGGTACGGGCGACCACGTTGTTACTGTATGCGAAGGAAATATCTACGATATGTGGGACAGTTCTGATTTAGTCCCCGTGTATGTTTATTACAAAGATTTTCAACCTAAATTCAAGGAGGTTTAGAAATGCCATACCCTTTTTACAATCCTTATCAGTACGGGCAAAATTTGCCTACACAGAATCAAAATACACAGTTTATGCCACAGAATCAACAGGTTCAAACTCCCTTCGTGAATGTAAGAAGCGAAGCGGAAGCAAGAAACTTTCCTGTCGGATTCGGTAATGTGGTTTGTTTCAAAGATGAATCTGCACCTTACATCTATACAAAGGCTATGGGATTTTCTCAATCCGACAAACCTGTATTTGAAAAATATCGTAGGGAAGATTACGAAACAAATCCCGAAACAGATTACAGAGAAGAAATAAACAAGTTGTGGGGAGAGATTAACTCGTTAAAGGAGAGAAGAAATGAACGTAATACAAATGTATCAACAGTTTCGTCAAAACCCAATGGCAATGTTAAGCCAAAAGTATAACATACCGCAAAACTTGAATGACCCTAACGAGATAATTCAACACTTGTTAAACACAGGACAGGTCAGTCAGTCCCAAGTTAATCAAGCAATGCAAATGAGACAGTATTTCGGAAAATAAAAGTTGCGTACGGACTTTTATAATAAACCGACTAATCAAATTTGATTAGTCAAACCGTAGGCTCAAAATTGAGCGTACGCTAACCTTAAAAAATTAAAGGAGGAAAAATTTATGTTATCAAATGACAATTTGGTTACAACAATGCCTGTTACTCCTGCTTATGGTGGTAACGGCGGATTCGGCGGTTTCGGCGGAGATTCGTGGGGTTGGATAGTGCTTTTACTTCTTCTCGCAGGAAACGGCGGTTGGGGTAACGGATTCGGTGGTGGATTCGGCAATCAGTTAGGCTACGACTTCCCGTGGATTCTTAACGGACAGAATGGAATTAACTCCAACACTAACGAAGGCTTTAGAGACGTTATGCTTAATGACGGAATCACAAGCATTAAAGACGGAATCAACGGAATCTCAACACAACTTTGCAACGGCTTTGCAGGTGTAGAGCAGGGTGCTAATGCGAGACAGATTGCTAATATGCAGACCGACTTCGCTATGCAGAACGCTATTAACACAGGCTTTAACAATGTTACAAGTCAGTTAGCACAATGTTGTTGCGACAATCGTCTTGCTACTTGTCAGACACAGAATATCGTACAGAACGAAGGAAATCAGACAAGATTCGCAGACGCTAACAACACAAGAGACATTATCGACTCACAGACAAGAGGCACACAGGCGATTCTCGACAAATTATGTGCTTTGGAGTTATCGGCAAAAGACGATACCATTGCTAACTTAAGACAGGAACTTGCAATGAAAGACCTCTCTGCTTCACAGGTAGCACAGAACGCATTTATTGCACAGGGATTCTCAAATGAAGTTGACGCTCTTTACAACAGACTCAACTCTTGCCCTGTTCCTTCAACTCCTGTTTATGGCAGAACACCTATCTTTACTTGCAACAATAACAATGGCTGTGGTTGCAATGGAAACACCTTCTTCAATTAAGGGGGTATTGTTATGGCAGAATATTTAACTTCAAGTGATTCGTTAGTCGCTTTAAACGGCGCTATACCTTTTGATACAGTTTCTATCCCTTGCAATAAAGGTTGTGTAGTACCACTTGCAACAGGGGTTCTTAATCTGCAAGGAAGCAATACCAACAAATTTGCAAGATATAATGTAAAGGTGCAGGCAAACATACAGATTCCCGAAGAAGGAGAATTAACTCCGATAGCAATAGGAATTACTATAAACGGAAATGTCGTCCCAGAAAGTGTAGCAATATTTACTCCACAGGCGGTTGAAGAATACGGATTTATTCACACAGAATTTCCCGTAACTGTTCCTTGTGGTTGTTGTGTATCTGTTTCGGCAATTTATACCGACGGAACGGAAGATGACCCCGTTACGACACCTACACCTTCAATCACAGTAAGACGAAAAGCGTCAATTTCTGTTGAGAGAATAGCATAGGAGGTAGAGTTATGCACAGATTAGAAGAACTCAAAGAAATGCTCTGCGAAGAACTCGAAGAATACGGCTCAAAAGAAAAACTCGATATGGGCGGTCTTGAGATAGTCGACAAACTTGCTCACGCTATTAAGAACATAGATAAGATTATGGACTCTGAATATTCGGAAGGACGTTCTTATCGTGGCTCTTATCGTGAAAACTACGGCGACGGTTCTTATCGTGGCAATTACGGCGACGAATCCTATCGTATGAACTACGGCGAAAGACGTGGTAGGGGCAGAAATGCCCGTAGAGACTCTATGGGAAGATATGCGAGTGCGGATATGAGAATGGAAATCGAAAGACTTATGGACGAAGCACCCGACGAAGAAACCCGTATGAAACTCGAAAGATTTATGCAGAGTATGTAGACAAATAAAAAATGATGTGATAATATAATTTCACTCGGTTTTTAAATACACCGCAGGGAGTAAAATCCTTCGTGGTGTATTTTTTTGTTCTATCTTTTATCAAAATCTATTGACATTTATCTTTTTATGTCTATAATGGATAGTGGAAGGAGGTAATGAGAATGGAATTATCAAAGAGAATTATTCTTTATAGAGCAAAGCACAAATTAACGCAGGCAGAGTTTGCTAAAGAAGTTGGTATTGGAGTTATTTCAGTACACAGAGCAGAGAATGACTCTTGTGGGAAAATAGTCAAAGCAACTATTGAGAATTACTTAAATGAAAAAGGAGAGGTTTAAACAATGGACAATTACTTTAAAGCGTTAAATGACATTAACGTAAACGGAAAGACCGAGCAGAAGAACGGATTAACGTATCTTTCTTGGGCGTGGGCGTGGGGAGAACTTAAGAAGATGTTTCCCGATTCTACCTACACAGTTTATGAGAATAACGAAGGTTGGAACTACTTTACAGACGGAAAAACTTGTTGGGTTAAGACAGGCGTTACAGTAAACGGAATCGAGCATATCGAATATTTACCTGTTATGGATTTCAAGAATAAATCAATCCCTGCCGATAACGTAACATCTTTCGACGTAAACAAGGCTATTCAGAGAAGCCTTACCAAAGCGGTAGCGAGACACGGACTCGGACTTTATATCTATGCAGGGGAAGATTTACCCGAAGAAGAAGCCAAAGTCAAAGAGGAAGAAGCCAAAGCCAAAGAAGAAGCCAAAAAGAAACCTGCTACACCCGAGCAGGTCAAAGAGATTTTAGCCCTTACACCCGACGAGAACTTGCAGAAGGTAATGTTAGACTACTACAAGGTTAAGAAGTTTGAGGATTTGACAGAGGCACAGGCTAAACACGCTATTGAGCGTAGAAAAGAATCGACGAAGGAGGCTAAATAATGAACGAGATAGTTTTTACTAACGACAACCTTCTTGCAAAGGCTACGGAGAATCAAATCTGCAAAGTCATTAAGGATTTGGCAGACCTTAAAGAGCAGGAAAAGATTTTGAAGGAATCGCTCTTAAGGGAAATGGAGAAGCGGAATATCAAGAAGATTGAAACTCCGAAGGTTACAATTACTTACGTGGATTCAACTACAAAGGAATCCTTCGACTCAAAGACCTTTAGAGAATCCCATAGAGATTTGTACGACGAGTTCTGCAAGATTTCGGACGTTAAGGCATACGTCAAGATAGGAGTAAAGAATGGAGATTAACGGAAGACAGTTAGACTTTATCGAAGAATCCCATATTTACTACGTAGACGGGGAAAAGGTTGAGTCGGTTACACAGATTCTTTCAAGGCTTTTCCCCAACAAGTATGCCGATATAGACCCCGAAGTCTTAAGGAAGGCAGGGGAAAGAGGAACGCAGATTCACAAGTCGATTGAAGCGTTCTGTAAAGGATTCGACGACGGAAGCAACGAAGTTAAAGATTTCAATTTCCTTCGTAAGCATTACGGATTCGTACCAACAGAAAACGAGTTGCCGATTATCCTTGATTTCGGAGGCAAGACTTATGCAGGAAGAATAGACCTTTTGTTTACAATGGACGGGCAGACCTGCCTTGCAGACATTAAGACAACTTCCACTCTCGACAAGAACTATTTAGGTTATCAATTAAACCTTTACAAGTTAGGTTTAGAGCAGAGTTACGGATATAAGATTGAAGGTCTGTACGGAATCCACTTAAGAGACGGAAAGAGAAAACTTGTCAAGATACCGATTGTAAGTGAAGAACAACTCTATGAATCTATGAAGGAGATATTATGAAGTTCAAAGGGAAATTAAAATCCATTCATAAAGAACTCCTATCGAATAACTACATTGTATCTTTCGAAATGGAAGAAGGAAGTCTCGAACAGGCAGATAAGATTAACGGAAAAGAGTTGATTATATCTGCCGAACCCTTTAAAGACATACGAAGTGGCGAAGCAAATCGTCTTTTGTGGGAGTGTATCGGTAAGATAGCAAAGTTTGAGAATAAAGACAAGTGGGAAGTGTATCTCACATCTTTAAGGAAGTACGGGCAATACACTTATGTATGCTTAAAACCCGAAGCGGTTGAAGCCTTTAAAGAGGGTTGGAGAGAGTGTGAAGAAATCGGGGAACTTGAAATCAACGGGCAAAAAGCCGTACAGTTGCTTTGTTACTTCGGTTCTTCCACTTACACTACCAAAGAATTTGCACAGTTATTGGACGGAGTTATTCAAGACCTTGTTGACACGGGGCAGGACAGACCGTTAAGTAAAGAAATGAAAAGGGCGTTAGAACAATGGAATCAATATTGCAAAGAGAACGAAAATGTTTCATCTGCGGAAGGCAAGGAGAGTTAGATTGCCACCATTGTTGTAGTGGCTCGTCTAATCGAAAGAACTCCGAAGAAGACGGGTTGAAGATGTGGCTATGCAGAGATTGCCATAGAAAAGTCCACAACAACAGGGAGATAGAATTGCAAATCAAACAATTCGCTCAACGCAGGTGGGAAGAAGAATACGGAGATAGGCAAGACTTCATCAACAAATATGGGAAATCGTGGATAACGGAGGACTAAATGGACAACATAGTACAAGAATTTCTTGACCGATATGAGATTATCGTTGCCGAGAAAATAGCAATGCAGGGAGAAAACCTTAATCACATCAGTAAAGAAAAGGCTCTGTCTTTACAGATTGAGGAATTATCCCGTACAGTAACAGTTTTACAAAAAACTCTTAAGTGCCATAACGACTTTTTGGATAATGGCGAGTTAAGAGAGGATTTCGAAAAGTTCAAAGATAAGTGGATAGAGGAGGAAAACAAATGAACAAATGGATAGGAATGGGACGCCTTACAAAAGACCCCGAAGTGAGAACAAGCGGAGAAACCAAAATCTCGAGATACACCCTTGCGGTGGACAGGAGATTCTCAAAAGACGAGCAGACAGATTTTATTAACATTGTTTGTTTTGGTAAATCTGCGGAGTTTGCAGAAAAATATTTCAAAAAGGGAATGAAAGTTCTTGTTACAGGAAGAATCCAAACAGGTTCTTATGAGAAGGAAGGACAGAAGATTTACACAACGGATATTGTTGCGGAAGACCAAGAGTTTACCGAGAGTAAAAATGCTTCAAGTTCTGCTCCTGCTTCAAAGGACGACGACTTTATGGAGATTCCTGCAAACGTCAAAGACGATATGCCATTCTAACGCACCACAAGGCTCGTATTCGAACGAAATTCAATTTAATGATAAAGTTATAGGGTACGAGCCTAAAATTCAAACAGGAGGAAAATATGAATCCGAATTGGTTTTCAAACGGCTCTAAATACAACGCTAAAAAGGTTGAGTATAACGGAATGACTTTTGATTCCAAAAGAGAGTTAAAGAGATACAAAGAACTTGAACTCTTACAAGAAGCAGGAGAGATTAAGAATCTTCAAAGGCAGGTTAAGTATATTTTAATACCGACACAAAGAGAACCCGATATAATCGGGAAAAGAGGCGGTGTCAAAAAAGGCAAGGTTATTGAACACGAATGTTCTTACACGGCAGATTTTACATATCTTGACGAGGACGGAGACCTTGTTGTAGAAGATTCAAAGGGATTTAAAACAAAGGACTACGCAATTAAGCGTAAACTTATGTTATATGTTCACGGAATTAAGATTAAGGAGGTTTAATTATGGGAAAAGAAAAAGAACTCAAATCGGCAACGGCACTTGTTAAGGACATTATGCTTAAGGACAGGAAGTCAAGAAATTCGGACGCATACCTTTATTGCAAGGTTATTGAAAGACTCAATAAGGGTTCGTCTAAACTTCCGTTCTGTGAGGTAATGAAACACGCAAAGGATATGGGGCTTCCCTGTTACGATACAGTAACAAGAATCCGTCGTAGAGTGCAGGAAAAGAATTCAGAATTGCAGAGCGACGATTTTATTGCTAAATGCAGAGCGGAGAATGAAAAAGACTTCGAAGATTACGCAAGAAGTTGACAGAATCGGATAATTATAGTAATATAATATTGTTTAAACCCCATAGCCCTTGTTGGTACTCCTACTACCGATAAGGTGTAAAGTGAATATTGACAAGGGCAAATAGCCGTTTCGGTGGGATTGTAGGAGAATCTTATCGAAGCGGTTTTTATTTTGCAAAGGAGACAAGATGAAACTTTATTGTGAAGAAAAAGATTTTAAACTTTATCAAGGCAATATGCTTGATATGTTGGAAGTAATAGAACCCGAATCCGTAGACAGTATTGTTACAGACCCGCCTTACGAACTTAACTTTATGGGTAAAGGTTGGGATAATTCGGGAATAGCATTTCAAAAGGAAACGTGGGAAAAGTGTTATGTTGCGTTAAAGGCGGGTGGCTATCTTTTGGCGTTTGGCGGTAGCAGAACTTTTCATCGTATTGCTTGCGCTATTGAAGACGCAGGATTTGAGATAAGAGATACTATAATGTGGCTTTACGGAAGCGGATTCCCGAAGTCTATGAATATTGGACTTGCTATTGATAAGAAAAACGGGGTGGATAACAGGACAGGCAATATCAGGGCAGATGGCAAAGCAACAAATTCGGGTTCAGGTTGTTATAACTGTAATACAGACGGTGAGAACTCAATGCGAAGAGAGTTTGAGGAACGCAAAGCACAGAATGAGTGGAACGGTTGGGGAACTTGTCTTAAACCCGCTTATGAGCCCATTATAGTAGCCCGTAAGCATTGTGAGGGTTCTTGTGTTGATAATGTGCTTAAATACGGTGTTGGTGGGATAAACATTGATGAATGCAGAGTTGAAACAAATGAAGATATAAAAGTACATAATTATACACAAAATAGTGGTATTTATGGAAAATATGATAATGAAATAAAAGAACATAGTACTAATCAAGGTCGCTTTCCTGCAAATGTAATACTTACTTATGATGAGACAGACGAAGCAGAAGTATGTAGCGGATTCCCTAAAACAAAGTCAACGGGCGGTAATGGAACTGTCAACGACTTTTCTAATTATGGCGGTAGTATGATGAATCAATCAAACCGCAAGGATAAGAACAAGCAGGTCGATATTGATAAGAAGTACGCAATAGACGAAGGTAACGCTTCAAGATACTTCTATTGTGCGAAAGCAAGCCGTAGAGACAGGGACGAAGGATTAGAAACTTTTGCTAATCAATATATGGCTTTTTCTAATCAAGCGAAAGCAGAATTAAAACGTGGAAACGTAGATTTTAAAGGCAACGAAGACAATCCGCTTCACTTTGCTAATAGTGTTAGTGTAAGAAAAAACATACACCCTACTGTTAAACCAACTGATTTAATGCAATATCTCGTAAGGCTTGTCACGCCAAACGGTGGAACTGTTTTAGACCCATTTAACGGAAGCGGAAGCACAGGCAAGGCGGTTATGTATGAAAACAAAGACAGAGACAAGGGTTATAAATATATTGGGATTGAAATGACAGAAGAATATTTACCAATAGCACAGGCGCGAATTGCTTACGCTATTAACGGAATAGAAGAAGAACAAGAAATAGAGGGTCAAGTGACTATTTGGGATATTTAGGAGGCTAATATGGCAGAGAGAAGAATGTTTGCTAAATCAATAGTATTAAGTGACGCATTTTTGGATATGCCGTTATCGGCACAATGCTTGTATTTTCATTTAAGTATGGGAGCGAAAGATAAAGGGATTCTTAATAATGCCAAATCTATTGCAAAATGTATAGGTGCTACACAAGAAGATTTAAAAACACTTATTAGTTGTGGTTTTTTAAAAGAATCCGAAGAAGAATATATAATAGTCCATTGGTACGAGAATAATGGTGTCGGAGAAACGGCAAAAAAGAGAAATAATTATACTTACAGACAATGGAGAAAACGAATTTTAGAGCGTGACAAAGTTTGCCAAATTTGCGGTTCGGATAAAATTTTAGAAGTTCATCATATAAAACCTTTTGCCGAATATTCGGAATTAAGAACAGAAGATAGTAACGGAGTTGTGCTTTGTAAAAAATGTCACAGGGATTTACATAGGAGAAATAAATAATGGCACTATACAGAAATATTAAAACATCATTTTGGACAGACTCAAAAGTAGTAGACGATTTTACACCCGAAGACCGATACTTTTATTTATATCTTTTTACCAATCCTCATACAAATTTATGTGGTTGTTATGAAATTAGTAAATCTCAAATGTCAATAGAATTGGGTTATACCAAGGACGTTATTGACAGACTTTTAAATAGATTTATGGAAATACATAACGTAATTAGATATGACAAAGATACAAAAGAAATACTTTTATTAAATTGGCACAAATATAATTGGACAGAATCGGAAAAGGTTAAAGTTGCATTAACAAAAGAAATCGAAGATGTTAAAAGTACCGATTTTAAAGGCTTTTTAATGGGTATTTTAAATAAATCTGATACCCTATCCATACCCTATCCATACCATATGGATACATCTAATACTAATACTAATACTAATACTATTTCTAATACTGATAATAAATCTAAAAAGGCGCAGGAAATTTTAGACCTTTACCATAAAACCTGTCCTTCATTACCCAAAGTTTTAAAACTTACAGATAAAAGAATCAAGTTAGTTAATGCAAGATTAAAAGAATATTCGGCAGAACAGATAAAAGAGATTTTTATTAAAGCGGAGAGTTCGGAGTTTTTAAAGAACGGAAGTGGTACTTGGAAGGGTGCGAATTTTGATTGGATATTAAACCCTAATAATTTTATCAAGATTATGGAGGGGAATTATGATAACAACAAAAACGCCGTTAAGAAAACAGGTTATGATTTATACCGAGAGACAAAGAGTTCCAATTACAATTTTGATGAATTAGAAAAGGAGATTAAAAATGGCACACACCATTGA
>Ga0247611_10002398_pt1 | contig 30340 bp, 31 predicted proteins | sample 177DNAGHGhighgp2_FD_192422 | JGI IMG/M metagenome (GOLD analysis project Ga0247611, IMG submission 192422) | Sheep rumen microbial communities from Palmerston North, Manawatu-Wanganui, New Zealand - 1770 DNA GHGhigh gp2 | ecosystem: Host-associated > Mammals > Digestive system > Stomach > Rumen... | reverse complement strand
ATTGACTTCTATCTCCTAAGCGGTCGCAGACCGCGATCGCTCGACCTCTGGTCGCTTGCAAGGCAAGAACTCCTTCTATCTCCTTCTAAATTCTAACTTGAGAAAGTTGAATTAGTTATTGCATATTTGATTGCAAAATTACGAAAAGTCGAGAGCATAACAAAAGAATTCATTCTTTTTTTGCCGAAATGGAGAAGTTTTCCTTGAGCAAAGCGAAAAATTACGTCATCTTTTGATGGTCAGCACAACAATCGACTTAGCGGGAACCTTCACCGTCAGCACATTCTTCTTCAACTTGGCATCCTTGAATTCCTTAGGAGCAACTACGTCAGGATGACTGAAGTCGTTGAAGTCTGCCACATTCTTAGAAGTCAGGATACGACCGCTGACGCTCTTAGCCTGATAGCCCTCGATGCTGAAGTCGATGGTCTGATTCTTGTCGAGGCTCACATTGGTAATGGCAAGTACCATCGAGCCATCCTGAGTCTTGGCGGCCGAGGCAGAGAGCATGGGGCATGGACGATAGCCGGCATCCTTGGCACCCTCTTTCTCTTTAAAGTAAGCCTTGCTCACCTGGATGGTCTCTGTGGGTAGGTCAACAGGCAGGTAGGTAGCTTCCTGGAACGGGGTGTACATCTCGAACACGTGGTAGGTGGGCGTGAGCACCATGTGACCCGTGCCCTCCTGGTCGGTGAGGATCATCGACTGCAGCACGTTGACAATCTGAGCGATGTTGGCCATCTTGACACGATCGGTGTATTTGTGGAACACGTTGAGCGACAGCGAAGCCACGAAGGCATCGCGCAGGGCGTTCTGCTGGTACAGGTGGCCGCTGATGGTACCTGGCTCCTCGTCCCACCATGTACCCCACTCGTCGACAAGCAGGCCGACCTTGCCCTCAGGGTCTTTCTCGTCCATGATGGCTTTGTGCTTCTTGATGACCTCCTCAATCTCTAAGCACTTGCCCAATGCCCAGTAGTACTGGTCGTTGTCGAACTTCGTAGCCGACCCCTTCGGGCCGTCCCAGCCTGAGCAGGTGTAGTAGTGGAGCGACACACCCTGCATGCGGTTGCCAATCTTGTCCATCAGCACCTTCGTCCAGTCGTAGTCATAGTCGCTGGCACCGCTACCGATGCGATAGAGTTTGTTGCCCGTGTAGTCACGCAGATAGGTATTGAACTTGCGGAACTCGTCGCTATAGTACTCGGGCGTCATATTGCCGCCGCAGCCCCAGGCCTCGTTACCGATGCCGAAATACTTCACGTGCCAGGCTTTCTCTCTGCCGTTCTGACGGCGCAGACGGGCCATCGGTGTGTCGCCGTCGCTGGTCATATACTCCACCCACTGGGCCATCTCTTTCACCGTTCCAGAGCCAACGTTACCGCTGATGTAGGGCTCGCAGTCGAGCATCTCGCAGAGGTTCAGGAACTCGTGTGTACCAAACGAGTTGTCCTCGATGGTGCCACCCCAGTTGTTGTTACGCAGCGAGGGGCGCTTGTCCTTGGGCCCGATGCCATCCATCCAGTGGTAGTCGTCGGCAAAGCAGCCGCCCGGCCAGCGCAGCACAGGCACTTTCAAAGCCTTCAGCGCCTCGAACACATCCTTTCGATAGCCCTTGATGTTAGGAATCTGTGAGTTCTCGCCCACCCAGAGTCCACCATAGATACAGGTGCCGAGGTGCTCGGAGAACTGTCCGTAAATCTCACGGTTGATCTTGGCTCCTGCCTGGTCAGCATGAATGGAACCCTTCACGTTTTCTGCTGCCGATGCTCCTGTAGCAAAGGCCAGCGCAATAGTTGCGATAATTACAGTTTTCTTCATTTCTTTAGGTTTTTGCGCACTAATATTAATATGTTGGGGGGACAAAGTTACGAAAAGTCGAGAGCAAAACAAAGAAACTTGTTTCTTTTTTTGCCGAGACGGAGTAATTTAGCCATCTTTGATGGCAAAGTTTCGAATAAACGAGAGAAATACAAAAGGAAAACAAGTTTTTCTTTTTATTTCCGAGTGTCTGTAACTTCGGCAAAGCCAAAATTACGCAAAGTCGAGCGCAAAACAAAGAAAAAAATGTATCTTGGCGCCCCAACGACGTAGGCGTTGAAAAAAATTCTGGCCAGAATTTTAAGAATAATGGCCAAAATTTAAAAAATAATGGCCATTATTTATTTTAATAGCATTATCTTTAAGACACCAGTCATACACTTTGAAGAAGCAAAAGAGCCCCCTTTCTGCCTTCAGCAGGTATGTATGTGGAAAAAACTAAAGGCAAATTGGGGAGGATTGGTGAATGAGTTAGGTTTCTAAATCGTAACCCGTTCTTATTCCGCAAACTGCTACATTTTGCATAGCGATAGATGCCTAAAAAGATAGTAGTTTTGCAGCCAAAATTAAAAGGAGTAAGGAACATGAGAAGTACTTTTAACATTCTGTTCTATGTAAACATTTAGAGCCCCTTGGTAAGGGGCGGCTATAATGCAGGGTTATCATGGGCAGGGTTCTTGCTTAAGGCAAGCGGCAAAGCCGAGTCCGATTAACGGCACTCAGAGCCAGTTCTTCGACAAGCGAAGCGGCAGAGCCGAGCGCAGTTGCAAGAAGACAATCCCGCTTGATCTGTGGGACGTGAAGGGCAATTGTGCCACAGAAAAGTGTGCATTAGGATACACCCTTCTATGGAACCTGTTTGTGGCATTGGGAACAAAAATCTATACGGATTATTGCCATATCAAGAGAAAAGGCCACACTTTTTCTTAATTTATGTTCACAAATCATCCTATTCTCGACATTTTTGATTATATTTGCGCTCGGAACGCCCAATGTTGGGTAAGAGTAACTAAAAACGACATGGCAAAAATAATAGTTCAAGACACTGAAATTACTGTTTCAAATGTAAACGGTGAGGATTACATTTGCATTACAGATATGCTGAAAGCCAAAGATGGCGATTTCTTTGTGACTGATTGGCTTCGCAATCGAAACACGATGGAATTCCTTGGCGTTTGGGAGCGTATTTACAATCCTAATTTTAATTATGGCGAATTCGCCACAATTAGAAACCAAGCAGGACTGAACAGCTTCAAAATCAGCGTCAAGGAATTCGTGGCTCGCACAGGTGCTATCTCCCTACAGGCAAAGGCAGGAAGATATGGCGGAACATACGCCCACAAGGATATTGCCTTTGAATTTGCCATGTGGATTAGTCCAGAGTTTAAGGTTTATGTTGTTCGCGAGTTCCAGCGTCTCAAAGCTAACGAACAAAAACAGCTTGCATGGTCAGTAAAGCGTGAGCTCTCGAAGATTAACTATCGCATCCATACTGATGCTATCAAGAATAACCTCGTTCCCGCAGAAGTGACACGCGAACAGGCTGCAATGAAGTATGCTGAAGAAGCCGATGTCTTAAACGTTGCTATGTTCGGCATGACTGCCAAGCAATGGCGCGAGGCTAATCCTGACAAGAAAGGTAACATCCGTGACTATGCCACCATCAACGAACTCATCTGCCTCTCGAACATGGAAAACATAAATGCAGTTCTCATAAACGATGCTATTCCTCAGGGCGAGCGACTGGTGAAGCTCAACCAGATAGCCATTCATCAGATGCAAGTATTGGAAGACAATAGTGGAAGAAACCTATTGAAATGAGATTGCACGCCACCTCGATGTTGATTTGAACGTTTTCGATAAGCGAGAGCAGAGTCAAACTCGTTTGAACTATGCCAAGCATAGAAAACGTCGAACGAAGTTCAACGTCGAGTCGCAAAAGATGAGAAGGAGATGCTTAAAGAATCTCAAAAACTACCAAAAGACAGCAAATAATGAGCAACAAAGAACCTGGCAACTTTTCATGATCTCAGGTCGTTTGCATACTTGCAAGCGCTCGACCTTTGGTCGCTTCGACACCTCGAAGAACCCCTGTTTCAGCGAGGGATAGGGTGAAGATAGGCAAGAGTTTACGAACTTTCAGCTGTTTCACAAAGGAAAGGTAAAATACGCACAAAATAATCAATGAATAAAATATGAAAGCAAGCCCATTACAATTAAGCAAATTCTTGCAAAAGCAAGATACTCAATTTGTCATTCCTATCTATCAGCGTAATTACGATTGGAGTGAAGAACATTGTATGCAACTATTGGAAGACATCATAGCAGTAGGCAAAACACCACATGATGAAGCTCGTATGCATTTTATAGGCAGTATTGTATATGTTTGCAATGACGAATACACCGTAGCTGAGATTGAACAATTGGTGATAATAGACGGACAGCAGCGTATAACCACTATTACTCTTTTACTTATGGCACTATATCATTATGCAAAAGAGCATAATGACCAGCGTTTTGCCGAAATGATATTGGAGGACTACCTAATTAATAAGCGGGCAGAGGATGTTTTTAAGGTAAAATTGAAAGCAACTGAGAACAATGATCGTGATTTGCACTATTTATTAGAGGGTAAGCCTATACCCAACGGAAAATACTCAAATATAAAGAATAACTATAATTTCTTCCGCAATCATATTTCTTCTAGTAACTACAGCACTATATATGATGGGTTCAAACGTTTGCTGTTTGTGGAAATTAGATTGGAACGTGGTAAAGACAATGCGCAGAAGATATTTGAAAGCCTTAACTCTACCGGCCTTGACCTGTCACAAGCAGACCTAATAAGAAATTATATATTGATGGGACTTGAGCCCGTTGAACAGAATAGACTTTACCTAAATTATTGGGCAGAAATAGAGTCAAACACAAAGGTCGAAGGTGTCTCATATGTTTCCGACTTTATACGCGACTATTTGACCATCAAACAAGGAGAAATTCCTAAGAAAGATGACGTATATAATACGTTCAAGAAACAATATCGCATAGAAGAGATTCCCATTGAACCTATTCTTAAGGAATTACTTAATTACTCTTCCATCTATCAATGGCTGTTATTACCAGAGATGGTTGAAGACAAGGATATACGCCGTGAGATAGGGTACATCAAATATATTGAGATAAATGTCTCATATCCTTTCTTGTTACAGATTATAGATGATTATCGTAAAGGCGAGATTAGAAAAGTCACACTTGTAAATGTGCTTCAATTTGTTCAGACTTTCACTTGCCGACGTTTCATATTAGACCTGCCAACAAATGCCCTCAATAAAATCTTTATGATATTATATCGCCAAGTGGACAAAAACAACTACGAGGAATCTATTTATCAGTATGTACTTACTCGTCCTGGCAAAAATCGTATGCCATCAGACATTGAGATAAGAAATATGCTGGCCGACAAAGACTTCTACAATGCAAAGTCAAAGATGAAGATGTACATTCTTGAGCGATTAGAGAATTATAATAATAATGAATTCGTTCCGATTATAGGTAACACGAGCATAACCATTGAACACATATTTCCTCAGAATCCTGATGACAAGTGGAGTAAAGAACTTTCTGAACGAGATTATAATGAATTTATGAACTCCTATCTTCATACGATAGGTAACCTTACTCTATCTGGCAACAATGGTGCACTTGGCAACAAAACCTTCAATGAGAAGAAACGGATGAACAAAGATGGAAAAGAACAAGGCTATATCTTCAGCCGTCTGTTATTGAACCGTTTCTTGCAAGAGATTGACGAATGGAATGGTACGAATTATAAAATCAGAACTGACAAAATAATCAAACGTTTTATTTCAATATGGAAACTTCCTCAGGTAGAAGGAATCCAAGAGGTACCAGAAAAGAATATCTGTGATATTGACGATCCTACAAATAAGCAATTAGAATATGCCGTATTCTTTGGCAAACGACTTGATGGCGACAAATATAAAGGAATCAAGCTTTATAATTATATCATTAAAGAGCTATATAAACTTCAGCCAGAAGCATTTGTTGAACAGTTCTCGAAACTGCTACATCTGAAGGAGAATCCTAAAGAACTTCGCAAAGCGTATCCACTTGATAACACATATAGTTATGAGACAAATCTCAACTATATTACAATTTTCAACAATTTGAGGGTAATGCTGGAAAAGATGGAGTTGGCAGATGAACTATATATTAAATTCCGAGGAACAACATGTATTTCACCAGAAGAAGAAACAGATGGCAAACAAACCCAAGACGCATCTTTGGTTGACAAGGACTTCAAACAACTTTGCATTGAGAAAGTAGAAAAAACTTTCAGTATAAAACTTGTTAAGTACAGTCAAAGTGTTTATAAAACTCAAGACGGCCGAAAGGGATATTACTTTGCTACATCAAAAATATATCCAGATACTCGGGGAGAAAAATATTGGTTTGGCTATCGGAAACCGTCTTTGTTAGAAGATTGTGAACAAAATTATTATGTCTTTGGATGTAAGAATAAAGACAATATAGTCGTTCTTAGCCAAGAACAACTGGATGAGAAAACTTGGCAGATGAATTACTCAGCCGATGATGACACAGGCGAGATAAGACACTGGCATGTCGTGTTTATAAAGAAAAAAGATGGTTCCACGATATGGTCACTATCCAAGCCCGATATGCACGAGGAGGATATAACAGATTATTTACTAAAGGAGTAAATATGGACAATGTCTGTCTCTAAGGAAATTGCGGGGACTCATGTAATCATTTCAGGTTAATAGGTTAACTCTCGTGAGTTAGTGGGTAACTACATATACTTCTTTGCAAGCAAAGCGACAAGGTCGAGCGAGTTAGGTAACTCGAAATGAGACAGATTTGAAATAATCTGATGGTTTTATTTTTTAAAACGTGAGTTGAATATGGGAATACAGCGTTATCGAGTTGAGTTTAAAGACATATTAGAAAGGACTCTCCTGCCGGAAGGAATCTCTAATGAAGAAATGAAAGAGAAGCTTCTTCCGTTAATGAAACATGTATGTGAACATATCCCTTCACGTTTTTTTCGTTATAGAGAATGTAAAGAATTGTCTATTGATGCTTTTGACAAAGATATACTATTTGCTTCTACCTCGAATCAGTTTAATGACCCCTATGATTGTCTTTTTAGATATGACAAGAAAGGGCTCCGACAATCAATTTTGCAATCATTATCGAAAGAGTATATTTTTATACTTAGAGAATTCCTGCGTTCTGGAAATAAATTTCCTGATGAGTTGAATTCTTTTTATACTAAAGATTTCTTGGATTATGCGATAGCATCTATTAGAGATGCTAGTGACGATGAGATTCATAACTCTGAAGGGTTTTATAGTGAATTTAGAAAGGAATTCTGTGAGAACTATGACAAACGAATAGATAATGCCGTGGAAGCTGTAAAACGGAATGCTTATATTGCTTGTTTCAGTGAAACTATTAATTCTGTTACAATGTGGTCGCACTATGCAAATAATCATAAAGGCTTTGCTCTGGAATATGACTATATACCATTACAAATGCAATGTCAAAAATGTGAAAAGTTCAAGCAATGTGAAAAAGCCATAATCAATAACATATACCCTGTAATATATGATAAGAATCGCTATGAGGCAACTAATTATTTGGTGTATTTCATTTCAAAAATGATGGGACTACCTGTAAATAATCCAGATACATTGACAGTAACAAAATGCCAGTTATACAAATCAACTCAATGGAGTTATGAAAAAGAATGGAGACTTATTATAAATCTAAGAAATGATTGCATAAAGCCGAAAGAAGATTATTACGGGATAATGAATGTAAGGCCAAAGGCAATTTATTATGGTACGAGAATTTCGCCAATCAACAAGAAAATGTTACATTTAATTGCAAAAGAAAAGGGGATTAGTGAATATCAAATGTATATAGATGATAAATCGTATAATTATTCTGTTAAATATAAGAAAGTATGATAGGACTGTATCGCTATATTTGAGAAGCTCCGCTTCCATCCAGAAGATGAGGTTGTTGAGTTTAAGAAGGAGGAAAACAGCTTCGACTTCAACGACTTAGGAATGTATTAAAAGTAAGAAATATATGAACATACAAGAAATACAGACCCGAAAGGAAGATCAGACATTTGACTGCAAGAGCATTCAGATAGACCCAAAAGCTTTGGCTGTACCAATCGTGGCATTTGCCAATGCTGATGGTGGCTTAATAGCTATTGGTGTATCGGATAAAACAAGGAATATGGTGAGGGTGTTGACCGTGTTTACAGAGAGCTTGAAGCCAATGGAATTTCTGCTTTGTCTTTCCGTACTGACGAATTCATCCCGAAGATTACTGTGCCTAAAGTAACGGAAAAGGTGAATGAAAAAGGGGGAAAGGTGATAGAAAAGGTGAATGAAAACCATCAAGGGTTGATAGAAAAGTTGACAGAAAGGGCTAAAGTGAATGGGGACAAGTTGACAGAAAACCGCATCACCATACTTGAACTAATGATGGAAAATCCATATATCTCTGTAGTAGAACTTGCAAAAGCAGTGGGAATTAGTGTCAATTCTATCACGCGGAATATAAATTATATGCGTGGCAAATACCTCCATCGTGTAGGTCCCGACAAAGGCGGTTTTTGGGAAATCATAAACTAATTTTGCCCTGAGAGCAGAAGAAAAGTTGTAACTTTACAAGCGAAATATGGCTGAATGATGTCGAATGTATGAGGTCTTATGGCTGATGTGAATTATAATTTGTAACTTTCTTTGTAAACCGCTCGGCGACGAAGGAGACGCTTGCCAGAAGCAAGAAAGCGACCAGAGGTCGAGCGGCAAACGAAATATGACAATGAAACGATATACAATAGCAGAACTACAACAGATGCGTGAGTCGGAAGACCACGTGGAGTTCAAGAAAGGAGAGCAAGGGAACGTCTCTTACAATGGGGCTGATAAAACGAAACCCAAAGATCGACGCAAATGTATCCTTGGATATGTTACAGCTCTCTGCAATGAAGGCGGCGGAAGGATGGTCATAGGTATGCACGATGACTATCCTCATAAAGTGACTGGGACTAAGCAAAATGAGAATTCCTTAGGCGAGTTGGAGAGTAACATCTATCGCGATACAGGCATTCGTCCTGAAGTATTTGAGTTGTTTGAAGATGAGGCAAACAAGACAGGCCGAGTTGTAGTGATAGAGATTCCTTCAAGACCAATTGGCAAGGTATATAAGTTTGAAGACGTGGCTTTGATGAGAGTTGGTGAAGACTTGATGCCTATGGATGACAAAACTTACCTTTCTATCATCCAAGAGCAGGAGCCAGATTTCTCTGAGCAATTTTGTGATGGAGCAACCTTTGACGATTTGGACCCGGAAGCCATCAAGGTGATGAAAGAGAAGTATGCCAAAAAGCAAAAGAATCCTTCATTCAAATCATTGGACGACAGACAGGCATTGAGTGACTTGCATCTAATAAGTGGGAACAAAGTCACAAACGCAGCAGTTCTACTCGTGGGCAAAGAATCTTTCATTAGTAAGAAATTTCCACAGGCCAAGGTCATGTTGGAATATCGCAATACTGAGGCTCAAATCCATTTTGACAATCGTCTGCAATTCGGGCAGCCATTCTTTATCCTGATTGACAAACTGTGGGCGGCTATTAACCTTCGTAATGGCTCTGTACCCATCAGAGATGAGTCATATATCTTTGACATACCATTCTTCAATGAGGATGTAATCAGAGAACTGGTAAATAATGCTTTTGCGCATCGCGACTATCGGAAGAATAGTGAGATTGTCGTAAAGCAATACCCCGCAAGACTTGAAGTGCTGAATGCTGGCGGTTTTCCAAATGGTGTTACTGTTGACACCCTTCTGACTGTACCAAGTACACCAAGAAACAGACTTCTTGCTGACGTGCTTTCAAAAACAGGTATTGTTGAACGTTCTGGTCAAGGTGTCGATAAGATCTTCCTACTTACATTGTCAGAGGGTAAGCCCGAACCAGATTATTCGAAGAGCGACGACTTCACCGTGATTGCCATACTGCTGGCAACTGTGAAAGATAAAGCCTTTGCTATGTATGTTCAAGGAATACAGGACAGTCTGCCTGAAGACAGGAAACTGACAGTTTTTGAGGTTATGGCACTTTGCGAGATAAGGGATGGCCAAAAGAAACCAAGCGATAAAGCAATTACGCATAAACTAGAACAGATGGGCTATATTGAGAAGCATGGAAAGACAAATGCCATCTATTATATCTTACCACGTCGATATTATGAATTGGCAGGAGATATGGCGGCATATTCTTTGGCGACAGACTGGGACATCAATCAGGTTTGGGCGGTTATTCTTCCTTTCCTACAGAAATATGGCAAGGCCAAACGCTCAGACATTGTTAAGATTATTGGACCACATCTTTCTGAGAAACAGATTAGAAGATATCTGGATATACTTAAATCCAATGGCCTTTTGAAGACTGAAGGACAGAACAGGACTACCATATACCTTTTGGGTGATTCGTATGCAGCAAACAATGAGCTAATTAGCAAAGCAATAGCCATTGGACTACAAGAGCTCAAAGACAAAGGAGAAATATAATGGAACGTGAAAGGGCAGATAAAAGGGCAGATAAACAAACAAACAAGCAAGCAAACAAGCAAGCAAAATGGCTCCAACCCACTGAGAATCAGTCAATATGAAAGGGCAGATAAAAGGGCAGATAAACAAACCATTTCGGAATAATTGATTCGCTCGACCTTTAGTCGCTTTCATAAAGAAAGAACTATGCAAACGCAATATGAATATGGAAACAGATAAAGGACATATCTTACTCTATCAGACTCCTGACGGGGAGGCACGGATAGAGGTAAGGCTGCAAGGCGAGACGGTATGGCTCAGCCTTGATCAGATAGGTGGTGGCAACTATTTTGATGTCGTCAAAAGCCAAGGCCGATGCCTGAAAACTTCCCTACCATTAACGACTATTGTCAACGGAGTGGGAGTGTGAAAATAGTTTGGCTACCAGCGCACCGCTGATGTTATGCCACACGCTGAAAACGGCTCCGGGAATGGTGGCAAGCGGATAGGCCGAAAAATGCAGAACGGCCATTGATGAAGCAAGACCGGAGTTCTGCATACCCACCTCGATACTCACAGCTACACACTTGGGCTTCGTTAAGCGCAGGCAGCGGCCAATCAGGAAACCAACCGACAAACCAAGCAGATTGTGTAGCATGACCACAACGATAATTATTAAGCCACCAGCCAACAGCCTGTCTGCATTATGCGACACGACGATGCCCACCACCAACGCAATGACAATGGAAGAGAACGCCGGAAGATACGGAACAACACACTTGGTGATTCCACTGAGGAAGCGCTGGCAAAGCAGGCCGCACACAATGGGAGCAATGACGACATATACGATGCTCAGCAACATGCTCAGTGTGTCGACATTGACCATCGTCCCCGCCATCAGCCACACCAGTAGCGGCGTCAATATAGGAGCCAGCAGTGTAGAGGTGGCTGTCATTCCGACAGAAAGGGCGAGGTCGCCTTTGGCCAGATAGGTGATGACGTTCGATGCCGTACCACCAGGACAACAGCCCACGAGGATGACTCCCAGTGCCAGCTCCTTTGGCAGTGCAAACGCCCATGACAGTCCAAATGCCAGCAACGGCATGACCGTGAACTGGGCCAGACAGCCAATGAGGATGTCCTTCGGCCGGCTCAGCACAATCTTGAAATCGCTGGGCGAGAGCGTCAGGCCCATGCCAAACATGATGACACCCAGCATTGGGTTGATGACCCAAGTGTCAATCCATGCGAACGATGCCGGAACCGTCAACGCCAGTACTGCCACCAACAGCACCATGACGCCCATCCACTGGGCTATGAAATCACAGATCTTCCTCATTCCCATTCGTAGCTTTCCACCATTTATATCACGTATCTTTGTTTTTAAAAAAAGTATACATCTTTAAGACGAAAGAATGATGCTAAAAGTTACAAAAGAAAACGCAATTATTTGCTTATTCAAGAATTTATGGTTAATTTTGCAATCGGAATCACAATCTTTTCCTATAATAAGCAATGAGCAATACAACGAAAATCGTGCTGACGGGTGGTCCTTGCGCAGGAAAGACCACGGCACTGGTGCGTGTGATAGAACATTTCTCAAGTCTTGGATTCAAGGTGTTCACCATTCCTGAGGTTCCAACGCTGTTCACTCAGTCGGGCATGAACTACCTGACCACCAACAAGGGATTCTTCTACCAGGGCGAGAAAGCCACGCTTGAGATACAGCTGGCCCTGGAAGACAAATTCCAGCGCATGGCGCAAGAATGTCAGGAGCCTTGCGTCATTGTCTGCGACCGGGGAGCCATGGACATCTCGGCCTATATGGCGCCTGAGATGTGGCTTGACATCACCCGTGCTGTAGGCACGTCGACGGCCGAGCTGCGCCAGCGCTACGATGCCGTGCTGCACTTGGTGTCGGCTGCCGACGGAGCAGAGCAGTACTACACCACTGCCAACAATGCCCAACGCTATGAGCAGATGAACGAAGAAGGACTGCGTATTGCCCGTTCGCTCGACAAAAAAGTGATTCATGCCTGGACGGGACACCCTCATCTGCGCGTCATCAACAACCACGATGACTTTGAGGCCAAGATGAGACGCGTCATCAAGGAGATTTCAGGCGTGCTCGGCCTGCCCCAACCCATTGAAGAAGAACGCAAATATATCGTGGAGCTGACCGGACAACTGCCCGACGACTGTATAGAAAGCGAAATCACGCAGACCTACCTCACCGCAGAGCCCGGCAATGAAGTCAGACTGCGCAAGAGAGGATGGCAAGGCAAATATGTCTACGTACACACGTCCAAGCAGAAGAACTCTGACACCGAAGAGGTTGTCACCGAAAGGCAAATCAACAACAACCTCTACGAGATGATGCTGGGACTGGCCGACCCCACTCGATTCACCATCCAGAAAATACGCCGCAGCTTCATCTGGAAAGGACAGTATTTCGAGATTGACACCTATCAGGGACCGCTACAGGGACTGGTCATCCTGGAGACCAAGGGCATCGCTGAAGGAGAGCCTGTGAAGTTCCCGCCATTCCTTGAGGTGAAGGAAGAAATTACCGGTAAAGAGAAATACTACAACTACAACCTGGCAAAGAAGAAGTAATCGAATAAAAAATGTGGGATGCAACACGCGCATCCCACATTTTTTATTCTCAGTAACCAACCGCTCAATTATTGACCGAACCTCCCACGATGTCGAGCAGCTCGGAAGTGATGGCCTGCTGACGACTCTTGTTGTATTGCAGATTCAGCTGGCGCAGCAACTCATCGGCGTTGTCGGTTGCCGTCTGCATAGCCACCATGCGGGCGGCATGCTCGGAAGCCACACTGTCGAGCAGAGCAGTATAGAGCATCAGATGAGCCAACTTCGGAATGAGCAACGACAGCACAGTGTGCATATCGGGCTCAACGATGAAGTTGTCATTCAGCGGTCGCACCTCCTCTTCGCTGTGCCGGCGTTCACGACGGTTCTTCTTCAGATAGTCCTGAACCTGCTTCGTAACGACATTCGAAGTGAGGTCACGCTCATGATCGCGCTCCAGCTCACTCTCAATATCGATAGGAAGGAAGGTCTTGAGTGTCAAAACCTGTGAACCGGCACTCTTAAAGTGATGGTAGATGAGTTCCACCTTGTCGATTTCGCCGTCGGCGAAGCGCTTGCCCAACTCCATGGCCAGGTCGATACACTGCTTCACATTGGGATGATCGACCAAGTCGGCCAGATCGCACTTCACGTTGTAACCCATCTTGCGGGCCTTCTCGGCAACCTTACGGCCAATGGGATAGATCTCTACATTGTCTTTGCCCAGTTCGTTCGATAGTACGTTCTCTGCTTTCATCATCGCCTTGATGACATTGGAATTGAAGCCACCACAGAGCGAAGAATTGCTGCTGAAGACCACAAGCGCCACACGCTTGACCGGACGCTCCTGATCGTAGATGGTCTGTGCGCCCACCTCGGCAGCAAGGAACGACTTGAGGATATGCTCCAGCATCGTCTCGTAGGGCAGCATGTTCTGTATGGCCACCTGTGCATGATGCAACTTGGAGGAGGCCACCATCTTCATGGCAGACGTGATCTTACGCGTACTGTTGACGGAGGCTATGCGGCCTTTGATTTCTTTTAGACTAGGCATGAGCGGTAAGATTATTTATACGTTCCTGCGATGTCGGCCATGACAGCCTCAATCTTCTTCGTGGTCTCATCGTCAATCTTGCCGCTGGCCAGCGTCTCGATGACATCGGGAGCCGAGGTGCGCAACTTGTCAAGGAACTGATCCTGGCACTGACGCACCATGCTGATGGGCACCTCACGCATCAGTCCATGAACGCCGCAATAGAGAATGGCCACCTGCTCGCCTACAGGCATAGGACTGTACTGAGGCTGGATGAGCAACTGGTTGTTCTTACGGCCACGGTCAAGCGTCATGGCTGTCACGGCATCCATATCACTGCTAAATTTGGAGAATGCCTCAAGCTCACGATACTGAGCCTGGTCAATCTTCAGCGTACCTGCCACTTTCTTCATGGACTTGATCTGTGCCGAGCCACCTACACGCGAAACGGAGATACCCACGTTGATGGCAGGACGGAAGCCCTGGTTGAAGAGGTCGGACTCCAAGAATATCTGACCGTCGGTAATGGATATGACGTTCGTAGGAATGTAGGCCGACACGTCGCCTGCCTGTGTCTCAATGATGGGCAAGGCAGTAAGTGAACCGCCACCACGCACATGACCCTTCATGCACTCGGGCAGGTCGTTCATCTTTTCGGCCACCTCCTGCTGCTCATTGATCTTAGCAGCACGCTCCAGCAGACGGCTGTGGAGATAGAACACATCGCCGGGATAGGCCTCACGGCCTGAGGGACGACGCAGGATAAGCGACACCTCACGATAGGCTACTGCCTGCTTCGACAGGTCGTCGTAAACCACCAGTGCGGGCAGACCACGATCACGGAAGTACTCACCTATGGCAGCACCGGCAAAAGGAGCGTAGTACTGCATGGCAGCAGGGTCGGCAGCCGTTGCAGCAACGACAATCGTATAGGGCATGGCTCCGTGCTCCTTCAGCGTCTGTACCAGAGCAGCAACGGTAGAGGCTTTCTGGCCAATGGCCACGTAGATACAATAGACGGGCTTGCCTGCCTCGAAGAAACTCTTCTGGTTGATAATGGTATCGACTGCGATGGCGGTTTTACCTGTCTGGCGGTCGCCAATGATGAGCTCGCGCTGACCACGGCCAATGGGAATCATCGAGTCGACTGCCTTCAAGCCCGTCTGCAGCGGCTCCTTCACCGGCTGACGATAGATCACACCTGGTGCCTTGCGGTCGAGGGGCATTTCAAACGAGTTCTTCAGGTCGATGTCGCCCTTGCCGTCGATGGCCTGACCCAGCGGATTGATGACACGGCCCAGCATATTGTCGTTCACGCGGATAGAGGCGATACGGCGCGTACGCTTCACCACCATGCCTTCCTTAATGCCCGACGTGGTGCCGAGTAGCACGCAACCCACGTTGTCTTCCTCCAGGTTCATCACGATAGCCATGGTGCCGTTCTCGAACTCCAGCAATTCGTTGGCCTCAGCATTGCGCAGACCGTAGATACGAGCCACACCGTCAGAGACCTGCAGCACGGTACCCACCTCGTCGAACTGTGCACCGTCGCTAATGCCCTTCAACTGGTCGAGCAGCACCTGACTGACTTCGCTTGGTTTGATTTTATCTGACATAAATACTAATTCTTTTTTCTACCGCGAATAATCCCTTTTTCTATTCGGACTATTCGCGGTCGTTTCCATTTTACTTCTTTAGAGTGTTCAGAATCACATTGAGCTTGTTTTTTACGCTTGCGTCCATGCGAAACGTGTCGTACTCGAGTACGAACCCGCCGATGAGGTCGGGATTCACCTCGGTCTCGAACTCCACAATACCTTGAGTGCGGCTCTGTACCATCTGGCGCATCTTCTGTTCCGTTTCCGGAGCAACTGCCACAGCGGTGGTGAGCTTGCCACGGATGACGTTCTTCTGCTTGCGATAGAGGGTGACGTATGAATTGGCCATGAACTGTATCATGTTCTCGCGGTCTTCCTTCAGCACGAGGGCTACGAAGGCCTTTGTCAGAGGCAATGCCTGCTCACCGCCCACTGCGGTGATGAGCAACATCTCCTTTTTTTCCTTGGCGAGCATCGGATTGTCAATCGTCTGTCGAAGCTGCGGCACCTCGACGTAGCTCTTGGCCAAGAGCTGCATCTGCTGGTAGACGCTGTCCTCGATTTTTGCGTCGGTAGCGCTTTTAAGCAGCGCCCTTGCATAACGAACCGATATGACTCCTATATCCATACGTACCTATTTATTTACTAAGAGAAGCATCATCCAGCATACGGTTAATGAGATCCATCTGTGCCTTGTCGCCATGCAGATTCTGCTTGAGAATCTTCTCGGCAATCTCGACACTGAGCGTAGCTACTTGCCTGCGTATGTCGGCGATGGCAGCCTTCTTCTCCTGCTCAATCTCTGCCTTGGCATCTTCGAGCAGACGGTTGCCTTCCTCACGGGCTTTCACCTGGGCCTTCTCTACGATGGCGTCGCGGGTATCGGCTGCTTCCTTCAAAAGCTGTGCCTGCTTCTCGCGAGCCTCTTGTAGGATGGATTCACCTTCTTTCTGTATATTGGCCAGTCGCTCGTTTGCCTCATGAGCCTTGCGCAGCGAGTCATCGATGAAAGCCTTGCGCTCTGCCACCATATTGGTAATGACAGGGAAACCGAACTTCCAAAGAATGACAAGCACCACCAGGAACGTCAGCGACATCCAAACCAGCAGGCCAGTACTCGGAATCAATAAATCCATACGCTGTGTGGAATTTTAAAAGATTAGAGACACATGAATGCGATGACGGCTGCGAAAAGGGCAACACCCTCAATCAGAGCAGCTGCGATAATCATGTTGGTCATCAGCTTACCGATTACCTCGGGCTGGCGTGCCATTGCGTCCATGGCAGAACCGCCAATCTTACCGATACCAATACCTGCGCCAATGGCAGCGAGACCTGCGCCTACAGCGGCACCTAACTTTGCAACACCTTCGATTGCTAATAATGTTGTAACCATAATTTTGTTTTTTTTGATTGTTAATATTTTATTTGTTTCTTACTTTTATTCGCAAAGCGATATTTCTAAATAGTCTTCCTCTGAACACTGAGCTCACTCATGCCCCTCAGGTACAGCTCTTGCCATGCCAATGAACACGGATGAGAGGAGGGTGAACACCATGGCCTGGATAAAGCATACCAGACATTCAAGGCACATCATAAAGATGCTCATGATGATGCTCACGGCACTCATGCTGTAGAACACCCCTGCTGTCATGGAAGCCACAAGGAAGATGATACAAGGCATAGCCACCGCGATGGCGTGTCCTGCCATCATGTTGGCAAAAAGTCGGATCATCAGTGCAAAGGGCTTGGTGAATATTCCCACAAACTCTATGACGGGCATAAGTGGCACAGGAACCTTGAGCAGAAGGGGCACGTCGGGCCAGAAGATGTCCTTCCAATAGTGCTTGCTGCCCGAGAACTGCACCACCACGAAGGTGCACAGGGCCAGGAAGAAGGTCACGGCGATGTTGCCGGTCACGTTGCCCGATCCGGGAGGGAATGGTATGAGTCCCATCACGTTGCAGGTGAAGATGAAGAAGAAGCAGGTGAGCAGATAGGGTGCATACTTCTCGTAGCCCTTACCTATGCCTGGCTTGATAATATCTTCCACAACATACATCACCAACATCTCGATGAAGCCCACGAAGCCGCCAGGAGCCTGGTCTGAAGGCTTACGCTTCTTGTACCAGCGTGCACTGAACAATATGCAGCACAGCAACAGGGCTACGTTGATGAACATGACAGCCACGGTCTTGGTGATGGACAGGTCAAGAACAGGCTCTCCGTTCTCCACAATCTTGCCTGCATGCTCGCCCTCGGTGGCTATGGCCAGATTGTAGGGGCCTTGTCGCAGTCCGTTGCCATTAGCATGGTGTTCGAACTGCGATGAGCAGAACACATGCCAACCGGTGGAACTGTTGACGATGACGGGCAGCGGTATGGCAATGGCGTGTATAGTGCCGTCAGCTTTCTTCACGTCGGTCACGTGCCAGTCGTGCGAGTCCTTGATATGCTCAAGCACCACCTCCTTGGCCGAGAAGTCGGAAGCTCTTACCACTGGTGTCATGGCCACCAGCATCAGTGTCATGAAAAGCAGTTTTTTCAATTTACAATTCATAGATTCACAATATTCTTCAATGTCTCATTGAGAGTGTCACCACCATCATTGCCACGTACATACATATACACGCAATGGCAAAGTGAATGGTGTCTTCTCTATTGTCAGTGAACAACGCGTAGAGGCCTACAACCGTAAGGATGAGCAGCATGCGTATCGTTGTCATGATGAGATAGTAGCGGGGCAGATGTTCGGGCGAGCGGGCTTTCACCATATCGTAGCCTTTCACGTAAGCTACCCCCAGAAATGTCATCAGCAAGGCTAACAAACAAATCTCAATTTTCAAATCCTGATTCTCAAATTTTGATTTACTCGTTTATTTCCACGCAAAGCGACACCTGATTCTTCTGTACCTCAACAAATCCACCGAGTATGGCCAACTGTTGCCCGTCAAAGTACACGATGCCTTTTTGCAACGTCGAAATGATAGGGGCATGGTTCTGGAGAATCTCAAAGTTGCCCATGGTTCCGGGTACCTTCACACTCTCCACCTCACCGGTGAACTCCACTTTCTCGGGAGAAACAATCTTCAGTTTCAGCATTTCTTTCTTGATTTAGGATTATTATCCCTTCGCTGCCTCCAACAGTTTCTTTGCTTTGTCCCTGGCGTCGTCGATGGTGCCCACATTGAGGAATGCCTGCTCTGGCAGGTCGTCGACCTCGCCGTCGAGAATGGCATTGAAGCCCTTGATGGTATCTTCGATAGGCACCATCACACCAGGCAGACCGGTGAACTGCGAAGCCACGGTGAACGGCTGACTCAGGAAGCGCTGCACACGGCGGGCACGGTTCACGGTCAGTTTGTCCTCGTCGCTCAGTTCGTCCATACCCAGAATGGCGATGATGTCCTGCAACTCCTTGTAACGCTGAAGAATCTCCTTCACGCGCTGAGCACAGTCGTAATGCTCCTTGCCCACGATGAGCGGGTCGAGGATACGCGACGTACTGCCTAAGGGATCAACAGCCGGATAGATGCCCAGCTCGGCGATCTTACGGTCAAGCACCGTCGTGGCATCCAGATGGGTGAACGTCGTTGCGGGGGCCGGGTCTGTCAAGTCGTCGGCAGGCACATACACAGCCTGCACCGAAGTGATACTACCCTTCTTCGTCGAAGTGATACGCTCCTGCATGGCACCCATCTCTGAAGCCAGCGTAGGCTGATAGCCCACGGCCGAAGGCATTCGGCCCAACAGAGCCGATACCTCTGAACCTGCCTGGGTGAAGCGGAAGATGTTGTCGATGAAGAACAGGATATCGGCTGCACCGCCATCCTTACCACCGCCGTCACGGAAGCTCTCTGCAACGGTCAAGCCCGACAGTGCCACTGAAGCACGTGCACCAGGCGGCTCGTTCATCTGGCCATAGACCAAAGTGGCCTGGCTCTTCTTCATCTCCTCGGGATCGACAAGCGAGAGATCCCACTTGCCCTCTTCCATCGCCTTGAGGAACTTCTCACCATAGCGGATAACACCCGACTCCAGCATCTCGCGAATCAGGTCGTTACCCTCACGGGTACGCTCTCCCACGCCTGCGAAGACAGAGAATCCGTTGTGTCCCTTGGCAATGTTGTTAATCAGCTCCATGATGAGCACGGTCTTACCCACACCGGCACCACCGAAAAGGCCAATCTTGCCGCCCTTCATATAGGGTTCCAACAGGTCGATGACCTTGATACCAGTGGATAGGATTTCCTTTTTCGTCGACAGCTCTTCAAATGTAGGAGCCTCACGATGAATGGGATAGGCTCCCTTCATGTCGAGCTGTTTCATACCGTCGATAGGCTGACCTATAACATTCAGCATTCGACCTTTAATCTGGTCGCCCGAAGGCATCACAATCGGTGAGCCCATGGGCACTGCCTCAAGTCCGCGCTGAAGACCGTCGGTATTGTCCATAGCCACACAACGCACAGTGTCCTCGCCGATGTGCTGCTGCACCTCGACAATCAGTTCGCGACCCTGGCCACGGTCAATACGCAATGCCTCGTGAATCTTTGGCAGCACTTTCTCAGCGTCAAGTCCTTTTGTGTCGAAATAAACATCGATCACCGGGCCGATAATCTGGGAAATGTGTCCTGTAATCTGTGACATAAATAATATATTTTAAATGTTATGTTTTTAGTTCTTAGAAAAATCGCTTGCAAAGTTAGCACTTTTTTTCGAATAGACATACAAAAAGCTAAAAAACTTCATTACTTTCTTGTTTTTTTTGTTTGTTAGAAAGTGTTCAAAACGACGAGACCTTGCACAAAAAGTTAAATAGGGTTAATTCAGAAAGAAAGGAGGCCACAAAGTATCTGAATATCAGCAAAAAATAGTACCTTTGCAGCCCAAATGAGTCCGTGGAGGCTTGGTCAAGTGTGTGCGAACGCGCACCGCCTTGCGGAAAAACCCCTATTTACAAACAAATAAATGTACGCAATTGTAGAAATTCAGGGTCAGCAGTTCAAGGCCGAGGAAGGCAAGAAGCTCTTCGTGCACCACATCAAGGACGTGGAGGCAGGCAAGACTGTTGAATTTGACAAAGTGCTGCTCGTAGATGCCGACGGCGCTGTCAAGGTTGGCGCACCCACCGTAGAAGGTGCAAAGGTAGTAGTTGAAGTAGTGAACCCGCTGGTGAAGGGTGACAAGGTCATCGTCTTCAAGATGAAGCGCCGCAAGGATTCGCGCAAGCGCAACGGTCATCGCGAGCAGTTCACAGAAGTAGTAATCAAGCAGGTAGTCGCTTAAAAACGTAGGAGGAACAAGAAATGGCACATAAAAAAGGTGTAGGTAGTTCTAAGAACGGTCGCGAGAGCGCAGCTCAGCGACTTGGCGTGAAAATCTGGGGTGGCCAGAAAGTGCAGGCAGGCAATATCATTGTCCGCCAGCGTGGCTCGAAGCACAATCCCGGTAACGGCGTTGCCATGGGTAAGGACGATACGCTCTATGCCCTGATCGACGGTACCGTCAACTTCCACAAGGGAAAGCGCGATAAGAGCATTGTCTCTGTAATACCCGACGCCGAGGCATAACAACAAAAAAAAACTTACTTCCAAACAAACAAACATAAATAGGATGTGCGTGATGCACATCCTATTTTCTTTTTTTACTCAACAACAATACAAGCAATTACTCTGCAGGCTTGACAAGCTTATTGCCTGTGAGCTTGACCATCTGGCGTCGATAGTCCTCGGGGTAACCCGGACGCTGTACACGATCGCCAAGGCCATATTTACTACGCTTGAAACGGCCATTCTCATCGACCGGACGGACGGCCATGTCGTTATGACGGACGATGAGGAACGTGGCCAACTGACGCCATCGGGAAATCATCTCGTCTGCCTTGCGACAGGTGTAGTCATTGAGATAATCCACACGCGACTCTGAAGTCTTCTGTGCAGCCTCCTGCTCAACAGCTTCCTGCTGATTGAAATAGGATGCCTCCAAAGAATCGCGTACCTGCTTCAGATCGGGGAAAAGGGCCGAATAGCGGGGATATACCATATTGGAAACCCAGTTCTCGACCCAAAAGGCATTGTCAATCGAGAAGGTGACATCGTCGGCATTGCGACCGCTATAGCAGTCGGGCACACGCGTGGTACAGCAGTAGACGGGCGTATAGGCCACCATGTTGGGGTCGTCGTTACCGAACCAGAAGCATCCTCCTATTTCCCGAGGCAACCAGGCTCGCATCTGGGCAACAAAGGTCCAGGCCGTCTGCTGGGTAGAAGTGGGTCGCTCATTGAAGCACTTCTTGCCGTCGATTTCAAAATAGAGAGGGGTTACACGATAGGGCATCTGCCAGATGCCGCCACCGATATCGTTCTTGTCGGCTGACTGGTCGGACACATCGAAGGGGGTTCCCTCAAAGTGGTCGCGCATGGCAGTCTGCACATCCTGAACAGTGAGCAATCTGTTGGGTTTCACCCACAACGGCATAGCCTCAGCATTGGCATCGATGCCTTCTGCCCAAGGTATATATCTCTCCATACCGTCGGCATAGCGGTTAAAGAACTGCCACACACGGGCATCGCAGATGCGGCGCCCCGAGAAATCGGGCTTAGCATAAGCGGCATTGTAAGAGAAGTCCTGATCCTTGCCGCTATACCATCCCATCGTGCGGGCATACTTCACCACGTTCTTCGACCAAAGCACGGTCTCCTGTCCCTTTTTCTGCTTCTTGGCAGGCATGAAGGTTGTAATGCGGCTCTGGTTGGCGTGACCGCAAATCATGTCATCAGGCACACGCATGGCAACCCATACCGTGCGCTCTGGCGACACCGTCCGGCTGGAACCACAGCCCATCATCTCCATGATCCACGCCTCGTTGGGGTCGCAGACTGTAAAAGTCTCACCCTCGGAGCAATAGCCATACTGCTCGACCAAGGTCGTCATGACGCTGATGGCCTCACGGGCTGTCTTTGAACGCTGAAGAGCAATGTAGATAAGTGAGCCATAGTCTATGATACCCGTCGTGTCAACCATCTCCTCGCGTCCACCGAAGGTGGTCTCACCAATCGTCACCTGCCACTCGTTCATGTTGCCTACGACATTGTAGGTCTGCGCAACCTCGGGTATTTCACCCAAGTACTTATTGGTATCCCACTCGTAGACCTTACGCATCTCGCCAAGCTGGTGCTTGGCAGCCGGATAGTGGTACAGATACATAAAGGCACCATAGCTGTCGGCATTGTAACTACAGATAACACTTCCATCGGCTGAAGCCTTCTTTCCAACGATAAAATTGGTGCAGGCCTCAGATTGATAAACGCAGGACAAAGAAGCCAACAGAGCCGTAAGCCCACAAAGAAATTGTCTTTTCATTTACTCAGCCTATTTTCCGGCATCCAGTTTCCACTCGCCTTTATCGTTCTTCACCAAGTTGAACTTCTGCTTCTTGGTGTCGCCATTGCCATAGGTAATGAGGGCCTTAATCTCGGCCTTGTCTTCCTCAATCCTTGGCTCTTCAAGGGTGTACTCCTTAATGCCGCCCTTGGCATCAATCTCTTTAGAGCCCTTCTCTTGCAGGATGGCAATGATCTGGGTCTTCTTAGCACTGAGTTGTTCCTTGGTCAGTTCATCGACATTCTTGAACTGCATCAGGTCCACATAGCCCTCATAGTCCTTTTCTTCCAGACACTTGATTGCCTTCTTAACGGTTCCTTCGGGCGTGCTCGTTGCCGAACTGCAAGCAAACAGCATCATCATGCAGACGCATGCTGCAAAAAATACACATAATTTTTTCATCTTTTCACTTGGTTTTAATAGGTTAAAAACTAATTATTAATCGAAAATCACTGCATTCATATATGTCCGACGGCAGTACGCAAGCATAATCTACACCGGGCAGAGGCAGACGATGACTCTCAATGCCTCTAAGCGGAGCCCCGGTACTGGAAAAGGCGAAGGTAATCAGCTCCGTGCAATACATACGCGTGGTGTCGTGATCATTGTAGTCGTGATCGAACAGCGTATGCCGCCTGTATACCTCCTTTGCTTTCGCCGCAGCCCGCTTTGCAGCCATACTGTCGCGGTGACGCAACACTGCACCCTGCTTGGCCATCATGGCATGGTAGAACTTCTCGGGCATTTCCATTTTCACCCGGTCAGGATCGCCTTCGTAGTCAGGCTCATCGGGAACGGCATGAACAATCATCGCCACGCCTGACGAATCTACCACAATCCCCACATGGGAGTACGTGCCTTCATCACCTTCTGCCAGCAGCACGGCATGGCTCAGCATTCCAGCACCACAGCGCAGCACCACATCGCCTGTCTGCAACCTACATCCCTCTGGCAGGATAGTCCCTACCTGCCGTCTGGTGCATGCCGTCAACAGCAATAGCAAGATAACATAAAGGGACCGGCACACTGTCCGGTCCCTCAAATAGTCCATCAGTGTCAGTAGCTGCTGACAACTGCTCTTATTAATCTTCGTCCTTCGACTCTTCCTCATGCTTCTTGATGAGTTCCTGCTGAACGTCGTTAGGCACAAGCTCGTAACTTGCGAACTTGGTCGAGAACGATGCGCGGCCACCCGTCAGCGAGCTCAAGGCAATCGAATAGCTGGAGAGCTCCTTCAGAGGAATCTTTGCAGAGAGTTTCTGGTAGCCAGCCTCGGAATCCATGCCCATGATGATGGCACGGCGTCCCTGCAGGTCGCTCATCACGTCGCCCATGTAGTCAGCGGGCACGAGGACTTCCAGGTCGTAGATGGGCTCCAGCACCTTCGGACCAGCCTCGCGGAAGGCAGCCGAGAAGGCATTGCGTGCAGCCAGCATGAACGAAAGCTCATTGGAGTCAACCGGGTGCATCTTACCGTCGTAGACGATGACACGAACGTCGCGGGCATACGAACCTGTCAGAGGTCCCTGCTCCATGCGCTGCATGATTCCCTTCAGGATAGCAGGCATGAAACGCATATCAATGGCACCGCCCACTACTGAATTCAGGAACACGAGCTTTCCGCCCCATTCCAGGTCAATCTCCTCACGGCTCTTGATATTCATCTTGAATTCCTGACCGTTGATATTGAAGCTGACGGGATCCTCCATGCCTTCGGTGTAAGGCTCAATGATGAGGTGCACCTCACCAAACTGGCCAGAACCACCCGACTGCTTCTTATGGCGATAGTCTGCACGAGCCATCTTGGAGATGGTCTCACGATATGGAATCTTCGGCTCCTGGAACTCAATCTGAATCTTCTCGTTGTTCTCCATACGCCATTTCAGCGTACGCAGATGGAATTCGCCCTGTCCATGAACGATAATCTGGCGCAGTTCCTTCGACTGCTCGACCACCCATGTGGGATCTTCCTGGCGCATCTTGTTCAGAGCAGCCATCATCTTCTCGGTCTCACTCTCGTTGATGGCCTTGATGGCACGCGAGAACTTCGAGTTAGGATATTTGATGAAGTCGAACTTCCAGTCGGCATTATCCTTGCTGTTCAAGGTGTTGCCAGTCTTCACGTCCTTCAGCTTCACGGTGCAGCCGATATCACCGGCGCAGAGCTGATCCACCTGAATACGGTTGGCACCAGCGCAAGCATAGAGCGTACCGATACGTTCCTTGGAACCGCGATCGGCATTGTTCAAGTCATCGCCGCTCTTCACTATTCCACTCATCACCTTGAAGTAGCTCACCTCACCGATATGAGGCTCGATACCTGTCTTGAAGAAATAGAGCGAGGCAGGGCCTGCTGCATCAGGAGCAATCTCCTGTCCGCTGGCATTCTGAACCTTTGGCATCTCGCTGACAAAGGGCACCACGTTTCCAAGGAATTCCATCAGACGGCGCACACCCATATCCTTGCCTGCGCAGACACAGAACACGGGGAAGATGCTACGCGTCACGAGTCCCTTGCGGATACCCTCACGCATCTCGTCTTCTGTCAGGTCTTCACTCTCGAAGAATTTCTCCATCAGCGTGTCGTCGCCGGCAGCGGCAGCCTCAACCAAGGCAGCCTTCATCTCCTTGGCCTTCTCCAACTGGTCTGCAGGAATCTCTTCAATGATGGGAGCGCCACCTTCGGGCTTCCAGGAATATTTCTTCATCAGCAACACATCAATCACGGCATTGAAGCCAGGACCTGTTGCAATGGGATACTGCACGGGAACGCAGTTAGGACCATAGACCTCACGCAGCTGACCGAGAATCTGATCGAAGTCGCAGTTGTCACGATCCAACTGATTCACGAGGAAGATGACGGGCTTCTTCAGCTTGTCTGTGTTGCGGAAGGCATTCATCGTACCCACCTCGGGGCCATACTGGCCATTTATCAGGATGACAGCCTGATCGGTTACATTCAGAGCGGTGATGGCACCACCCACAAAGTCATCCGAGCCCGGGCAGTCAATGATGTTCAGTTTCTTGTTGTTCCACTCCACATGGAACACGGTCGAGAACACCGAGTAGCCATACTCCTGCTCAACGGGGAAGTAATCGCTCATCGTGTTCTTACCCTCTACGGTGCCACGGCGCTTGATGATGCCTGCCTCATAGACCATTGACTCGGCAAGAGTAGTCTTGCCGCTACCCGCACTGCCAAGCAATGCAATGTTCTTGATTTCGTTTGTCTGATAAACTTTCATTTTGGTTATAATTTTAGGTTTATATAGATTCCAATTCAATTTGGCGTGCCGAAATTACTCATTTTTCTGCTAAGCGCCAAGAAAAGCCATGAAATATTAAAAAAAATTAGGATTTACGCCAACATATATGGCATAGATTACCTTTCTTTTTCGCGCTGCTCAAGAAACTCGCTCACCTGCTCCTGCTTGCCCCTGGTCACAGCAATGCGCCCCGACCGAGTGTACTGCAACACACAGCCAAACTCGTCAAGTTCGCGATAGAGCGAGATAATGTCATCGGTCTTGCCACTCTTTATTACTATAATATAGGTGGGATTCACCTCGGTGATCTTCGCATCAAAACGACGGATGGTGCGCGACACCTCGGGATTCTGCATGACCACCTCGGTAGACAGCTTGTATAATCCGGTCTCACGGATGAATAATTGGTCATCGGTGAAATACGTTGCCTTGACAACGTCGATTTTCTTTTCAATCTGACGCACAATCTTCACCACCTGGTCATCATAGCACCAGGCTGTGATGGTATATTTGTGCACACCCGGAATGCTCGATGCCGAAACGTTCAGGCTCTCAATGTTCACCTGTCGGCGTGTAAACACCGCAGTAATCTGGTTCAGGATACCTGCAATGTTCTCTGAATATACTAATAAGGTATATAGCTTCTTATCTTCCATCTCACTATTCAATTTTCAATGATCAATCTCATTTCGTCTACGCTCTTTCCGGGAGCCGTCATCGGCAGGACATTGGCATCCTCTTTAATGGCACATTCCAGTATATACGGACCATCGGTAGAGAGCATCTTGGCCACCTTTTCAACAAGGTCCTTACGGTCCACGACAACGTCGTATGGGATGTGATAGGCCTGTGCAATCAGGTCATACTTGGGATTCTGCATAGGTGTGAACGAGCGACGCCCGCCCCAGAACATATCCTGCCACTGACGAACGTTGCCCAGGTAGTTGTTGTTCAGCAGAATCATCTTCACCGGTGCCTGCTGCTCCATGATGGTGCCCAGTTCCTGCAGGTTCATCTGGAAGCCTCCGTCGCCGCAGAACATGCACACGGTGCGGTCCGGGGCTCCGAAAGTGGCTCCGATAGCAGCAGGCATACCGAATCCCATGGTACCGAGACCGCCACTGGTGACGATAGATCGTTTCTTATTATAATGGAAATAGCGTGCCGAAAGCATCTGATTCTGTCCCACATCGGTCACAAGCACAGCATCGCCCTTGGTGGCTTCTGCCACCACATTCACCACCTCGCCCATGAGCAGAGGACCTTCCTTAGGATGTATGGCTGGTTCTACGACCTGCTTCTGTTCCATCATGGCATAGTCTGCAAACGAGTCAATCCACTCCCTGTGACTGTTTTCTTTCAGCAAACGGGTAATGGCCGGCAGCGTGACCTTGCAGTCGCCTATCACAGCCACATCGGTCTTGATGCACTTGTCTATTTCGGCCTTGTCAATATCCAAATGAATAATCTTGGCCTGCCTGGCATAAGTAGAAGGCAGGCCAGTTACCCGGTCGCTGAAGCGCATGCCAATGGCAATAATCACATCGGCCTCCTGCGTCTTCATGTTCAGCGCATACTGGCCGTGCATGCCCAGCATGCCCTGATTCAGCGGATGGCGACTGGGCAGGGCCGACAATCCTAACAAGGTGCGGCCTACGGGAATGTCGGCCTTCTCAATGAGTTCTATCAGTTCGTTGTGGGCACCAGCCAGCTCCACGCCCTGCCCCACCAAGGCCAACGGCCGTTTGGCTTCGTTCAACAGGCGCGCTGCTTCACTGATTGCCGTCTCGTCCGGCTTGGGGTAAGGCACATAACTACGCACGAAATCCACATGTGCAGGACCGTTCCATTCGCAAGTATGCTCCTGTGCATTCTTCGGAAAATCGAGCACCACAGGCCCGGGACGCCCGGAACGGGCAATATAGAAAGCACGACTGACGGCCCACGCCACATCGTCGGCATGGCGTATCTGGTAGCTCCACTTCGAGATGGGCTGCGCCACACCCACAAGGTCTACTTCCTGAAAAGCATCAGTACCCAGAGCTCCGATGCCCACCTGTCCGGCAATGACCACAATGGGGGTCGAGTCGAGCATGGCATCAGCCACACCGGTCAGCGTGTTCGTGGCTCCAGGCCCGCTGGTTACGATGGCCACGCCCACCTTGCCGCTCACACGGGCATAGCCCTGCGCAGCATGCACGGCACCCTGTTCGTGGCGCACTAAGATATGGTCGAATGTTTTTTTCTCGCCTCTGGTGTATTCGTAGAGAGAGTCATAGACGGGCATGATGGAGCCTCCCGGATATCCGAAGATGGTCTTCACCCCCTCTGCCTGCAAAGCACGCATGAGCGCCTCTCGTCCTGTTATGGTCTCTTTCCCTGCGTTATGTCCTGTATTGTCCATTTATTGCTTTTTCTAAAAAACGATGCAAAGTTACGAAAAGTCGAGAGCAAAACAAAGAAAAACTTTCTTTTTTTGCCGAGACGGAGTAATTTCGCGCTTGTAAAGCGCAAAGTTACGAAAAAACGAGTGAAATACAAAAGGAAAACAAGTTTTTCTTTTCATTTCCTTTGGTATTTCGTTCGCTTCATCGTACCTTTGCGGGCAAATAACAGCAAACGATAGAAGCGATTGAGTTTCTTATTGGTTTAGAATGATGCAACAAGGGAAGAAAGCTATAGTAATAGGTGCATCGTCTGGTATTGGAATGGAGGTTGCAAAACTCCTGATAGAACAAGGCTGGACGGTAGGTGTTGCAGCACGACGTGTTGAACTGCTGCAAGGCATTGGTGCTGCAGCAGCAGAACGGATAGACGTAACGACCAGTGAGGCAACCGAAGCATTGCAGCAGCTCATAGAAAAGACAGGAGGCATGGATTTGTTCTTCTATGCCTCGGGCATTGGCAGGCAGAACAGGGAATTGAAGGAAGACATTGAACTGGCCACGATGCAGACCAACGGCGTTGGCTTTACGAGAATGATAGGCGAGGCCTATAGATACCTTGCCAGTCATGGCGGGGGACACATCGCAGCCATTACATCCATTGCCGGAACCAAGGGGCTTGGCCCTGCACCTTCCTACTCTGCCACGAAAGCCATGCAGAACGTCTACCTGCAGGCGCTCGAACAGCAAGCGCTGAGCCGTGGTCTGAATATTCACTTTACAGACATACGTCCGGGCTTTGTTGATACTGCTTTGCTCAGCGGTGACTTCCATTATCCCATGATGTTGAAGCCTGCGGAGGTGGCCAAGGAGATTGTCTATGCCATCAACCACAAGAAGCACATCCGTATTATTGACTGGAAATACCGTGTGCTGACAGCCCTTTGGCGCAGGATTCCACGATGGCTATGGCGCAGATTCAAATTATAGGATTTCAGTATATGGCAAAGGTATTATTGATTAACGGAAGCCCCCGAGAGAACGGCAATACGTTCACAGCGCTGAGCGAGGTGGCAAAGACGCTGAATGAAGAGGGTGTTGAGACTCAGATTATCAGCATCGGCAAGCAGGCCGTGCAAGGTTGCATTGCCTGTGGCATGTGTGGACGGAACGGCGCACGCTGTACGTTCCGCGACGACCTGTATTATAAGGTGTGGAGAGCCGTGAAGGATGGCATCGACGGCTTGGTCATCGGCTCGCCCGTATATTATGGCGGCCCGAATGGTTCGCTGTGTGCCCTACTCGACCGCGTGTTCTACTCACTGGGAAATGAACTGAAGTTCAAGCCAGGTGCCAGTGTGGTGGTATGCCGCAGGGGAGGAGCGTCGGCTGCCTTCGACCGTCTGAACAAGTACTTCACGATTCTAAACATGCCGGTTGTCAGTTCTCAGTACTGGAATATGGTTTATGGCCAGACACCAGGGCAGGCAGCGCAAGACGAGGAAGGCATGCAGACCATGCGGACGCTTGGGCGCAACATGGCTTGGATGATTCGCAAGCTGAATGTCAGCGAGGAAGGCCATCCTGAACAGGAGAGCCCCCTGAGAACCAACTTCATCCGTTAGCAAGCTTGGC
>Ga0247611_10002397_pt1 | contig 30343 bp, 37 predicted proteins | sample 177DNAGHGhighgp2_FD_192422 | JGI IMG/M metagenome (GOLD analysis project Ga0247611, IMG submission 192422) | Sheep rumen microbial communities from Palmerston North, Manawatu-Wanganui, New Zealand - 1770 DNA GHGhigh gp2 | ecosystem: Host-associated > Mammals > Digestive system > Stomach > Rumen... | reverse complement strand
GAAACCTGTGCATTGTATCTAAAGTGTGTTACCTGCCAAGGAGCAACTAAAGTATCGTTTGCAACTCTATATCCTAATAGATGGCTTGTAAAGAATTCATTAGAACTTGTGTCGTTCAAATTCTCCTAATAATTCTTTAACAAATTATCCTTTGACTGATATGTGACTCTTCCGTTTGTTTGATTGAAATTTAAGTTTGTATTGTTAAAGGAACCTGAGGTAGGCTGGTTCATCATGTGAACTGCAAAGCCTGTGGAATTTCCTCCTCCACTTCCTCCCATCTCTGCAAAAAAGTTAGCCATTTGGGATGGTTTAAATTCTACCCTTTCTACAATTTCATTTACTTTTATAGCCTCTGTTGCTACAATTCCTCCTGAGGAAACCTCCTTTGATCTAAAGGCTTCACCATAAAGGAACATATCCCAGGCTATAGAATAAATGTCAGAGGCCTTATAACCCCATACATCACTAAGAAGTATATTCGTTTTGTCCTGCCATTCTGTATCTTCACTTAAAACACTAAAGGCATTTACTTCTGTCAACATGGCAGTTTCTGCCGCAACCAATGTTACAGCATTTTTAATTAAACCTTCATTGTCACAAAGGTTTGTAAAAGCATCTAGCCTCTGCTGTCTTTCATAAATATTTGAGTATGTATTTTGGGTATCATTTAACCATTCATCAAATAAATCCTGAATGGAAGAAGACATTTTTCCTTTCTTTACCAAGGCAGAAATTAAATCCATTTCACCTTTGGTATCCTTTCCCTCTAATTGAAGCGGAGTTGGTTTTTGAATTATTTTGTAAGAACTTTTTCTTTCTTTTTGATCACTTACAGCAAAACCAAATCTAGCAGCTAACCTCTGGAAGAGTGATAACCTACTAGATTTTTTAATCTCATTTGAAATTTCTGAATTATCTATAGCCATGTTTTATTTAGTGTCAAACATGGCTATCTGGAAGAATGGTAACCCAACATTCTACTACCCACAGTATTATACAAGGCTTCATCTGCTATAAATCTTGCTTCCTGTGTGGTAATAGAATCCGAATTAATTTCACTTCTAGGAATTTCCATTATACCTGAACACTTTTTACACAATACGTTTTCTTCTACTTTAGATAAAAATCTTTTAGAACCACAGTTTTTACAAACATAAGTAATAATCATTTATTTTCCCTTGAATACTTCCACAATTGTTCCAAAGTCTCCACTCACATCCTTTGTGAAACAGAATATTTTTATTTTAGCAGGAAGGAATGTTCCCTCAGCTGCTTTTCCAGGTTTTTCACCCTTCTTTGCTGGGCCTTCCTTATCATGCTCTACATTACCATCCTTAAATTCTGTACCTGCTCCACCGCCTACACCGTCAGCTGTTTGTCCAAAACCACTATCACCTTTAGTGGCATCTGCTGTAGATCCTTTCGCTGCAACGGTCATTCCTAATACCTGGTCGTATGCCTTTTGTAATTCTTTGGATGTCTTATCACTATAAATTGTATCCATATTCTTGATGGTATTTTCTGTAGACTTATTGTCTGCATTCTTTGCTGCCTCATCCTCTTTCATTAACTGATCTGATCTTGCATAGCAGCAACAAACAAAGGATGCAGCTGGAGACATACCGTCCTTTATATCTGTATTATTGGATACCTTTTTAAATTGCTCATTGGCTTCTTTCCAATCAGGGACATTTTTTTCAAAATATTCGTCCCAATTTTGTACCCCAGATTCCTTACCCTTTTTTACAAAATCTATAAACTTTGTATAAATCTTTTTAGCGGCCCCATTCTCCAAATCTTCAATTGTTTTTATATCGTCCTCTATGGCCTTATCCATTTTAGAAAAATCTATTTTCAAATTATTACCATTGGTAATATTGTTATTACCCAATCCTTTGAATAATGGCATAGCCCTTGTTAAGGAGAATGAATAATTTGAGGTACTTGGTCCTATAATGGCTGCTCCTTCTTTATCCTCTAATCCTGCTATAGTTTCCCTAGCAATTCCACTATGAATACAATCAAAGGCCCCTTTTAGGCCATCCTTAGGATCGGACCAGGCCTTTATTGCTTTTATTTGGGCGTCAACATAACCGAAGTTCTGCCATTTTGCAAAATCATTACCCCAACAGAAATCAAAAAATACTTTTGTTTTAGCTCCTGCCTTTTTTAAGTTTTCAGCAAACTCATCTATATTACTCATAGTTTCTGATTTCCCCAATGCATTGGCAATAGGGAGATAACAAAGAACTACTTTTCCTTCAATAGAGGGTTTATCCTCCTCAGTTTCTTTCTTGCCTTCCTCCTCAGCAGCCGTTACCTTTGCATCATCTGTATTTGCTTTTAACTGTTTTTTGATATCTGAATCACTTTCAAATAATGGGAATCCTTTGGCAATGGCTAAACTTTCTTTTAATTTTTTACCTGCTAATTTCAAAACAGATTCATTCTTTTCGCTATCACCTAAATCCCTGTAATTGTTAATTATTTGGAAATTCTGATCCTTTGGTAAAACTTTTACAAAACCTTCTTCTGTGTTGAAATCAATAATTTTGAAATCATCCTTAAACTCATAAACATTCTGCACAGAGAAAAGATTTTTTATTTTTTTATCATTTTCCACTCTCAAGTTCTGAGGAATATAAAGGGAGTCAAAGAAAATCTTAAAAACAATTTTACCTTCTTCATCCCAGTAGTAGGTTATTTTGGTTGGTTCCTCCAAGGCACATTCGTTCCTTACTTTTAAAATAATTGTTTTTAACTCTCCCTTTGTCATTTTATTATTGATCCTCCAAACTTCCCATAGGTGGTAAATCCATTTGTCCCAAGGCTGCATCCATATCATTCTTTTCTGCCCAGCTAGAATCTTCCCCTTCAGCTACAACTGAATCAGGGTGTGATATTGCATTAAAGTCATCCCCACCCAAAAGACCGAAATCATCTTCCTTTACTTGTGGGGCAACAGACTCCTTTAACTGGCCACCAGCACCTTGTCTTCTGAGTTTTTCCTGCCTAAGGGCTTTTAATTCTTCGTACTGTTGTTCCTGAATATCATCTACAACATCCTCTGCAACAGGAACCAATTTTACCAAATTCTTAAGAAACTTAGTAATCATGTCCTCACAAACTTCAGCTGCAATTTCATATACTTCATCGTAAGTTACACTGTTCTTCATTTGTCAAAACTCCTCTAATAATTAATATAGTTAAGCCACTGGAGTTTCAGGGTTTTGACTATCCTGGCTGTCTTGAGGCTTCTTTGGTTTAGATTTAGATTGGAACGCAACTACATTGTCAATATACTTCTCTAATCTTGATTCTGCATCTGCAAAATCCTGTTCCATATTCAAATCTACTTTTTCAGGGTTATTAGAGGTTTTTGCTCTCTTTGGTAATGTTTTAAAATAATCCTGTACCTCAGGTGTTGCAAATATAATTGTATCTAACAATTGCCTGAAATTTTCTATTCCACCTCCAGGAACTTCCTCATCCCCAAAATAGAATTTGAAATCCTTTTCTCTTTCTATATCCTTTAAGGAGTCACTGAATACATTTTTCAAACTACTTTGGAATGTGTTTACCCATTTGTCAAAAAGTACCTTTTTGTTGTTGTCCACATATTTTGGGGCAGCTCCTGCAGTTTTTCTCAAAAGATCAAATTTCTCATCAATCAAATCTGCCTGCGCTTTAAAGGATGCATTTTCTCCCATACCAAAATCCATAGAGAGATCCTCTATAAAACTTTGATATATTTTTATCATGTTTTCATCAGAATTTAATAATTTTTTAGATACTGCGGAAACTACTTTGTCTGTGGCGTCTCCATTGTTATCATGCCATTTATTAACTCCTGGACCTGCGGCTTTTCCATTTATATAATCATAAAGGATTTTTGCTCTTTGTTGTAAACAACATCTTCTAAGAAGAGGAATTATATAACCCTTCCAGGCTGCTAAAGCCTCAGGAGGAGCAGGATTCTTTTCTGATCCATTCTCCCTTGGGAAAAATCTCATTTCCTCAAAGGCATCTGTATCTTCACTTCTACCTTCAATTATATCCATAAGTTCTTGAGATAATGCATAATCTCCAGTACCTTCAAAAACATTTGGAAAATCGGCGTTCTCCCCATCCCTTAATTTTGTAAAATATTCTCTTAAACTTTGTACTAAAATACCAGCCATTTCTAACCCCTTTAATTATTGGTTTTCTGAACCGTTTTTGTTTTGGGAATCCTGATTTTGTGTTTCCTCTTCGTTTCCTTTTTGTACTGTTTCTTCAGATGCATCAGAACTAGACTGTAAACTCTTTTCTACCATAATACATTTCAAAAATTCAGCTGTGGCTGTTAGAACCTGTACAGGGGTATTTGCCTTTTGTAAATCATTGAACTTCTCATCAAAATTTTCTATTTTCCAGCTACCCATTGTTTTAACGTTAGCAGATTTCTTATCAGAGGTTTCCTCATCCCCTGTTTTTTCATCCGAAGTTTTTTCAGAATCCTCTTTTGGATTTTCTTCCTGGTTTTCCTCAGGCTCTTCATCCTTTTTTGGTTCTTCTTTATTTTCCCCTTCTTCGGATTCCTCGGAGGCATCATCCTCTAAATCACCATCACCGTCTTCTTTCAAAACTTCATTAACTGGGATTTCTTTTTCTCCTGATTCTTCTAAAGGTTTTTCTTCTTCAGCTTCTTTTTCAACAAGAACCTCTTCTCCCTCAGTATCAAGATTCAAATCGTACTCTTTTATTTTCAAAATCTTATCTTTTATAAAATCCATATTGTTTCTCCATTATGAATATAAATTAGTGGCGAAAACTAATTGAATTGATTATGAACTTCGACCTAAGACCTAGAAGAATTGGAAAAACCACAAAACAATCGGCCCCAAGATTTGGAATTGGTGATAAAGTTGTACTACAACATTTAAGTAATGCTTCTTTGAATTTATATGAAAAATTAAGGAGTTCCGGGTACACATATATAAAATGTCCCTGCAACTTAAAGTCCACAGTTTCTTGCACCATAGAAAAAGCAATCGGAAATGGTTTTATATTAAGGGCCTCAGAGGATTTTTTATCTGTTGCATGTGCTTGTGATTTAAGGAAGGTATAAAATGGCAGACGAGAAAAAGGAAGAAACAGCCACAGAAAAATATAATAGAGAAAAACAGGAAAAACAAGCAGAACTTCTAAAAAGACAAAAAGCAGCAAAAGAGGCTATAGAAAGTAGAAAGGAACTGTACAATGAAACCAAAGACTTCATGGTTGAAAGTTCAAAACAAATCAACCAAACATATAAGGATGCAATAGACTCCTATGTACCTGAGGAAGGGGGTCCCAGCAAGAGAGAATATATAAAGGCTGCTAGGGAAGCAAGGGATGAATTATTGGCCCAAAACGAACAATATATAAAAGAAGAAAAGGAAAAGTTAGGGGCCTTCAAAAAGGAACAAAATGATTCCGTAAAAGCAGTCAAAAAAGAAATATCTGATATGTTCTGGGCCAAGACAGCCTCGGACATAAAGGACTACAGAAAAAAGTATGACGAGTATGTGGCCGCAGGAGGAAAAAGACTTTACTTAGGTGACATGAATTCCGTAAGCTACCTTAGGGATAATGTTGACCTAAAATGGAATAAAAACCTTAGTGCAGGAGAACAATGGAAAGACTTCTTTGAATCCATTGGTGACAATATGTGGAAACCATTCTCTGATATGGGTGCCAACATAAGAGACCAAATCATTGGAAGTATTATTCCAAAATTGTCCTTCGGTGGTGGAAATGTTTTAGATGCCGCAAGTGATCTTAAAAAATCCTTTGAGGGTGGAAGTGTAAGTAGCAAACTTAAAACAGGAAAGTTCGATTCCCTTTCAGAAGAAGAAACTACTAAGAGGGAAATTAAAAGATGGGAAACTAGGGATCTCAGGGAACTAAAGTTTGCCAAGATGGTTCCTAGTAAAGGGCCAGGTTATTCAGCAGAAACAAAGGATGTTTTGAAATCAAAGGATTTATTTGAAAGTATTGCCCCTATAGTGGGGACTTTATTTGATAATTTTTCCTATGTTCCACTAGAAACTGAATCAAATAAAAAAATAGCCAATTTTGAAAGCACAAATAAAAACCTCAGGGATTTAATAAACTCCCAAATAGAAAAAGATTTAGATGATACTTTGGTCTTCAAAAGATTAATGGAGAGTGATCCTTTATTATCAACCCATCAATTTAATTTGAAAATAATGACAAAAAAGGATTTCGTAAACAATGCATCTAATCAGGAAACAGCTAACTACAAAAAGACAAAACTGATTTCCTATAGAGTAAAAGGTTTTACTATCCCAGAAATAAAAAGACCCCAAGTAAGTAAACCATATGGTACAAATTCTCTTTCCTTAATGGTTAACAGAATCCCCAAAATGGAATACAAGGCCAACTTGGAAATTATATGTGATAAGGAGTTAAAAGTATTAACAAATCTTTTAGATATAACAGGCTCAGCCATTAGGGAATATTATTCTGAATTACCTGAGGAGAGTTTATATGTGGACAATGATTCTACAAAATATACAAAAAATGAATGCGAAGCCATTTATAATCTAAGTTCCATACCTACTGGAAAAGTTTTTGAAAACACAGGGGAATACTTTAAGGATTCTGTTGTATTTTTGGAAGTCCTAAGAGGAAACGTTTTGGCAAGGGAGGCAGGCCTGTATATAGAGGACAGGGATGAAAACCCCGTAGATACACCTGTATTTATATTCCAAAACTTTAAAATACTTTCTTTAGATTATGACATGGCTTTCTCAGCCAGCACCACTTCTCCTAAAAATTTAATTTTAAAGGTAGAAGTAGGCTGGACAAAGATGTCTATTAGAAGGGATTCTCAAATGAAAAATCTTTTATGGGATTTGGAAAAAGAATCAGAGGCTTTTGAAAAGGGCAATTGGATTTTTTAAAACCAATACTCTGCGTAGCTTTCTATATGGTCCACCCATTCCTTTTCTGTCTGTGGAGGTTCCTTTTTACAATAACCTTCTTTTTTAAAGTCTTTAATAAATTCATCAATTCCGTCAAATTCTGTTCCTTTAAAATCAAAAGGCTTTTTCTGTTTGGTTCTAAAGTAGCCTTTCAAAGCTTCATTAAAATCCTCTAGACTACATTCTGTAACTTCAAGAACCAATTCCCTTGTGATTTCCATTTCAAACTCCTACTTACACAAATCCAAAAAGGCCAAAGAAGTAATAACTGGGATTCCCAACTTTTTAGCTTTTTCATTTTTGGCTGAGCCAGATTCTGTATCGTCAGTAACCAAATAAGAAAGGCCTTTCTTTACAGAAGTTACTTCTCCTCCATTGTCAGTTACCATCTTTTCAAGTTCCTTTCTTGGCTTACAAGCAGCCCCTGTAAAACAGAAACTTAAACCTGAAAGTTTTCCACCCTTTGGTTTTTCCTCAGTTTTACCAATATTGAAAAATGGCAAACAATTTTCAATCTCTTCCTTAGAATCTAAGATTCCCTCGTAAATTGTTGTGGCCAATTTATCTTTGATTCCCTCACAAAGGAACTGCTCAGAATTTTTTGGATGGATAAAGAATTCCAAATCAGCTTTTGGATTAGCCTTCAAAACTTTCTTTATCTGTCCATCAGCAACACCCTCTATATCCAAACAGGAAAGGAAGGTAGGAATGTCAATTTCCTTTTTAAGAACTTTGTTAACTTTGTCTGTGATTTTTTCACCGTTAACTCCTCCGGCCCACTTTACAGCATCCACATTGGATTTTGTAAGGCTAGAAAGGAAATCAAAAAGGCTTTTGCAATTCTTTGAAGCATTGTTTACAAATGCAGGACCAGCACCTTTGATATCAAGTTTATCAAAAAATGTTAAAATCTTGTGGGCTACTTTCTGTTCGCAGGATTTATTAACACACCTAACTTTTCCGCTTTCCAAAACCTCCAAATCTGATCCACAAACAGGACAGACTTTTGGAAGGTTCAAGTTAGATAGATCATAATTGAATTTATTTGTGATCATTTTTTACATCTCCTCAATTTTGAAAGTTACCTTACAAACTCTCGCATCAGCTGCATCATATGGAACTTCTTTTGTACTCAAACCAGGCTTCTGATGCTTCAACTCAAGATTGTAAGGCTTAATTTCTCCGCAGGCAGCTTTGTGGCAGCAATCAACAATCTCCTCAGCTTCTTCATATGTTTCATAAAGCTTTGCGTTTATTGGATTCTTTGTGCATTTTTTACCGTGCTGGATGTAATTAATGTCTCCCCAAGAATCTGTAAATTTTACTACGTAATATGTCATCTTTCTACCTCACTTATGTTTATAATATAGGGCTTTTATAAAGAAAAATTCCAAAATAAAAGGAGGTTTTTAAAAACCTCCTTTCTAATTCAATTTACTCCACTTCCACGTTAATTGTGTTTACTAAACCTTTTACCGCATCAAATACAAAGGATTGTGCTCTTGGATGTGCCATATAACCCATTGAATCTGTCCAAGTAGATTTACCTGAAAGAATTGGCAATCTTCTTACAACCAATGCTCCTGTGTCGTAAACTTCTTCCTTATGTAAATGACCTAAGAACATCGTTCTGTATTTGTAGTTTGACCAATCATTGCACTCGGAAGACATAATCCTGTGACATTCTTTGATTTTTGTTTCGTGCCCAAATCCTATTAAGTTTTCTCCAAACCTGTAATAGAATCTAGATTTTTCATCAGATCTAACATCCACTGTAACTCTCTTATTATCCTTATAATTAAAATACAAAGCAAGAGACATTGCGTGGCTTGATTGAAGATCATGATTGCCCTGAACTGATGCAATATGAATATTACAATCCGTATTTTTTAAAAGGTGTTCTACAATTGAAATTCCCAAATTGACACCCTTGTCAAAGATTGAAAAATAGGAGGCCTCATTATCCTGAGGAGTTCCGTGAGCCGTAGTTCCGGCCACATTATCACAATTAAAGAAATCATTTCCGAAGGTAATTAAAATTGTATCCTTCTGGCTGAGCTTAACATTGTCCAATGTAAAATCCACGTAATGAGTTAGTCTTTCCTCTGCAATCTCCATATTGTATATATTGTCAGAGGTATTGTCCTCCGAAATAAGACCATAGTGAAGGTCTGAAATAGGAAGAACTAAAAGTTTTGATCCTAAGGTTAAAGGCCTCCTTGGGAATGTTTGGGGTTTAACTCCTAGGGCCTTGTTAATACTTTCCATAATTGTGGCAGGGGATCCCTCTAAAATGTTTCTTGGTTTAACAAAAATCTTAGAGGCCATCAAAACCTTTGATCCGCTGTTCCATTTACTACACTGATGTTTTGTAATCTTCCATTTTGTAATATCGTATCCGTGCTGTTTAAGAAGTTCCTCTTCTGAAAGGGTTTTTTCAAAATTAAGAATGGCACTAGAAAAACCTACATTGTTTTCATAATCAAATTCCTGATCCTTAATTCCTATTTCCTCATCAACTGAAATACCCTCAAAGGATTTCAAATAATTATTATATTTGGCTACGACACTTGTGCCTGGAAAAGAAAGTATCTGTTTTACGTCTGGATCATCACTGTGTTTTTTTACATAGGCATAGAGAGCCCTATCTTTAATAGAACCATCCTCCCTCCTGAAATCTAACATATTTCTCCTCCTTTGAAAAAACCATGTCTTTTCAAAGTCTATGTTTTAATATAGTGAGGAGTCGAAGAAAAGCTATATTAAAACTAAATACAACAAAGGAGATACTAGTTGAAAGTAGAATTAAAAAGTTACGGAGCCACAGGCGAAGTTACAGGTTCTAAACATTTCTTAAAAATAAATAATAAATATATTCTTATTGATTACGGTATGTGGCAGGGTAGCCAAGAGGATGATCAAAAGAATAGAGAATTCAAATGCCCAGTTCCAATTGAAGACATAGAAACAATTATTTTAACACATGCACATGCTGACCATTGTGCTCTCCTGCCAAAACTTGTAAAAGAAGGTTATGAAGGTAGAATTCGCTCTACACCGGCCACAAGGGACTTGGCCTCCATTATTATGCTGGATTCCGCAAAAATCCAACAACACGAAAAGGGTGAATCCTTTTACGATGAATCAGACGTAGTAAAAACAATCAATATGTTCAGATGTCACTTTTATCATAAACAAAAACATTTGAATGATAATGTTAAAATTACGTTTTATGATGCTGGACATATTTTAGGTTCCTCGATTGTTGATTTAGAACTTAAAAGAAAAAAGTTAGGATTTTTACCTGCCAAACCAATGCATGTTCTTTTTACAGGTGACTTAGGAAGGGAAACAAATCCAATTACAAATCCCCCTGAAACTTGTATGCCTGCACCTGACTACATTATAATGGAGTCCACTTACGGAAATAGAACTCATCAGACTTCTGGCACAGCTTTGAAGGAGTTTGCTAATATTATCAATCGTACAGTTGAAAGGGACGGTAAAGTTATTATTCCAACCTTTGCAATTGAAAGAGCCCAGGAAATTATTTATCATCTCAAAAACTTGATGAGAGATGAAAAGATTCCAAGAATACCTGTTTACGTTGATAGCCCAATGGCAGTTAATGCCACAGGTGTGTTCAATATTCACCCTGAATGTTTCAACAAAACAATCCAAGACAACTTTATAAGTAAAGGAAAAAATCCTTTCTCCGTTGCTTCTTTACATTGTATTAATGATTACAAAGAGTCAATTGAAGTTGCAAGAAGTAGAAAACCTTGTATTGTCCTTGCAGCCTCAGGTATGTGTGAGGCCGGAAGAATTTTGAATCATTTACAATTTGGTGTACAGAATTCTAGAAATACAATTTTACTTGTTGGCTATCAAGGTGAGAATACCTTGGGAAAAGAAATTCAGGAAAAGACTCCTGTAATTACAATTAATGGAGAGGAGTATAAACTTAATGCGGAAGTTCAAAGTTTAAGTGCTTTTTCTTCACATGCAGACTATCAAGAAGAACTTGAATGGTTAAGTAAGGTTGATACCTCTAAACTTAAAAAGATTTTCTTAGTTCATGGTAATCCTGAAGCCCAACAATTTTTAAAGGACTTTTTAGTAACTAAGGGTTATAAAAATGTTGAAATAATAGAAAAAGATAAACCTTACGATTTAAGATAGAAAAAATTAAGGGAATTTTTTAAAAAAAATTCCCTTTTATTTTGGAATCATGTCCCTTTTTAGACCTATATTATATGCATAAGAGGTACAGAGGAGGAAAATTCCAATGACAGTATTAAAAGACGGCACAGTGGTAATTGAACATTCGGAAACAGTTGTTTTTACATATACAAAGGCTAACGGAGAAAAATCACACCGCAGAGTTTTCCTTATGAATGATTGTGGTACCTATATTCAGGGTTTTGACCTTTCAGAACTCACTCAGGATGAAGCAAACAAACTTACACATATGCTTAAAGGCCACGAAGTTAGAAATAACTATGGTACACAATTTAATCCTTCTAATCCAATTAAAAAGATTGGGAGCCGAAAAGTTGATTCAGATTTTATTGGAGCTATGGTAAAGAAAGCCTGGAAGACCTTTAAAAAAGAAGGTGTTGAATACGTTAACGGTAGAACAAAAGCTCTTTCAAAAAAGGAAGTTATTGAATTTCTTTCCTTTGAAAGACCTAATACAAAAAAGGAATCTATCAACCGTTATATAAATATGAAGCTTAATTGTATGTGCATTGTAAATAACATTTACAAGAAGTACAACCTTATTAAGTTTCCTGACGGTCGTTGGATGATTTGTGGTAATACAGGAGTTTAACTCCTTAAAAAGATAATTGGAGGTACGAAATGCATTTCGTAGCACAAAAGGTTACAGCCGTAAAGGCTAATGGAAAAGTTGCAAAAGCTTTTAATTCAATCACAGAAGCAGCCCAGTGGGTTCACAAAAACCGCAAGGTTGCTGTAGGTACTGCAAGATCAAATATTTGCAATGCCTCCCTTGGCCGTGAAAGCAGAGCAACAGAGCCTAAGCGTAAGAAGGCCTATGGTTATATTTGGAAACGCTAAGTTTTCAATTTGGCCAAAACAAAAGGTTCTCGAAAGAGAACCTTTTTTTTTATGGAAATATAATTTTTAGAAAGTAGGCATACTAGGCATTTGTACGCTTGGGGCCGAGAAGTTACTTGACATATCCCCTATCATACTAGAGATGTTAGATAAACTAGAAAGATTTGGCATTCCTGACATGGACTTCTTTTCCTCTTCCTTCTGTTTTTCATTTTCTTCCTTAAATTGACTTGCAAGTATATTTCCTAAAGAGATAAACATATGGACTGGCATTTTTATACAGCCCATATAATCATTACTCGTATACCTAGATAGACTCAATAACTGTGTTGTCAGATCTATAGTTCTTAATAGCGGCAAGCAAGTCAAGGGTCCGAAAGGGATGGTCAACTTCCTCCACAGCATGAGTTACAGGATTTATAATTGTAATCTTAGGAATAGGGCCAACTTCCATTTTGTTCAACTTTTCAGAAATCATCTGATACAAACTGAAATCGTATCTTGAATCTTTTGCAATTTCAATTCTTTCTGAAAGTGGCAACTGACTTACATCCTTTCCTCCAATTGAATGAAGATACATTCCTTTCATTTGTGAAATGATATATGAAGTCTTCTTTGTTTCATAAGCCCTTACTGCATTCAAATCATCTGGCTCAATATAAGGAATATTTGCAGGGTCTACATCCTCACCTCTTCTAAGAGCATCTTCCATGTCTCTCTTTCTTCTGTAAGTTTCATACAAAGGACCAAACTGTCTATCCTCAGCCCTGAATTCTTCTTTTACTGCCTTTTGAAGAATTGCTGCATCTCCAAATCTTGGATATTGGAAAATAAACTCAAATCCATTTTTAGTAGCTTTAATAAGGTCGTGGGCTTTGTCTCCTACGTCATAATATTTTACCTGATTGAGGTCAATATCATATGTAAGGGGAATCTTTCCGATTCTACAACCTCTAATCCAGTTTCTGTACTCTGGGGAATCTTGGCCTTTGAAAATAGTTTCTTTGGCCCATTCTGCATCCTTCTTTGTGAGATCGTATTTAACGTCCTTCATAATACTTTGATAGAATGTCTTGTAAAACTTTATCATAAGTTCTGCAACTTCTCCATCATAGAAGTTTGCAACTTTTACATTTTCTTCAAAAATAATATTCTGCAACAATGAAACAATTTTTATTGGGAGGTCTTCCTGTGAAACCATTCCTAACTGTAAGGCTTCTTCAACAGAAAAGTTTCTTATGTGCAATACATTTGGTGCACCATATAAACCACCTGTGGACATAATAATTCTTTCATATCCAGGAGGACAATTGCCCTCTATATTTGAAAGATTTTCAATGGTTTTTACCATGCTCTCTTCTTCAGCCATTTATAAAAATCTCCTTTAATAATTCACTTAGTCTCTGTTCCTGAATAATATAGAAAACCTGAAATTAGATCTTAAAATTCACCTATATTATATACATGAGTACTATAAATAAACATTACATTAGAGATCTTTTAATTTCCACAATTGAAATCTCTAGAAGGTCAAGGGTTCCAATGTTGTATCTTGGCAATCCAGGATACGGTAAAACCACAATTGTAAACATGTATGCTGAGTATTGCTATAAGCAGTACAATAAGGAATTTAGCTTCCATGTAGAAAAAGTTAAAGCCTCCGAAGTAGACAAAATGCATGTTGAGTCCGTAATCGGTTCTGCTTTCGATAGATCAGAGATCCTGGGATATATGGTAAATGATCCAGTCAAAGATCCTGACTTTTTGACAATGAAAGACCCTGAGTGGTATCACAGAATTATTGAATATGAAAAGAAAGGAATTCCCTCATTTCTCTTTATTGATGAAATTCCTACTACGCCAAAAGATGTACAGGGTTCACTCTATCGTTTAATTTTTGAAAGAGTTTTGAACTCAGGCCACAAACTTCCGGAGGATTGTGTTATTATTTCAGCTGGTAACTACAAAGCTAATTTGCCTGTACAGTGTGATATCACAAGCCCTTCACTCACTCGTTTCTGTATTATTAACTTACAGCCAAGAAGTTTTAAGGAATTGATAGAGGAAGCCTCTTTGGACTTAGAAGAAAGAATAGAGGATCTCCCTTCCTTTAAAACAACAGAGTTGACAAAAGACTTCCGCAAAAGAGCAAAAGAATTTTCCAAGGATGTTCTTAATGCAATCGAAGATACTTACAGTGGTGGGGATACTTCTAAGGGTGAGATGGATGTAAACAACACTGACTTAGCAGGGATGTACGATGCAGAATATTCAGACGGTAAAGCAGTTTACAATGTATTGAATATGCGTACGATCGGTTACTTTCACGATTGCTTTGCCGCAATTGCCTCAATGGGAATTACAGACAAAGATGTAATTGGGCAAGTAGTTGATGGATTGATTGGGTTAGGGTTTAACTCATTCTCAGACTATAAGGAATTGAATGCCTATAGAAAATTTGCAAAAGCCAGAGTTGTTGAAGCTTTGAAAAATTTCAAAAATAATAAAAAGGAAGAAAGTAAATTCGAATTCACTGCTGAAGAAAAATCCATTTCAGCAAAAGTAGAAAAACTTTCTTTGGTAAGAGATAGTCTCACTAGTAGCAATACGGCAGATGCAATGAGTAGTATTGTTGTGTCAGCCCTCGTTTCCTTTCCGATTGAGCCAAATGCAATGTACGAAACAGTTTTAAGTCACCCAGAAAAGGTTAGTGAGTTGAAAAGTGATTTGAATGCATTGGAAAAGTTCAGTCTTATGCTAGAAGAGCTTCCTAACTCTAAAAGCAAAACGGATTCTTTGAGTCTAATAAATAACATATTAGATACTTACAAATTTTACAAAATAGCTAGTAACTAAGGGGTACGAATATGACAATGAACTATAAAGTTTTGGGGAGCTTGAATCCTTCTTCTAGATCTTTCGATAAAAGTAAAAAGATCAGGCTTTTTGGCATAAGGGATAGATTATTCTATCTTTTAGATGGGAAAGAGCAAACTCTTTTGAGCCATACGGATATAGATAAAATTTATGTTATTCAAGATCAGAAAAAGAAAGAGTTAAAAGTTGATGCTTTTTTAAATCAGTACAAAAGCATTCTCTGAAAAAAAAAGAAACTAATTTTCTTAAGAGAGGGATAACTATGGCTTCAAAATATAAAGCACCAGAAAATCCATATGATCAGTTTAAAAGTGACATTGCTAGGGAGCTTACAGCAAAACACTTTGCTTTTAAATGTGGAAGTAAAACAGATAAGAAGGTTTATCGTACACTTGCATACGAATTAGGCCACAGGGATGATTGCCCTATTTTTGAACATTGCAATGGAGAAAGTGCCTGGATTTGGAAATATCACGGAGTTGATGAAGGACTTGATATTATTGCAGAAGGTGATGATTCTTTAGTTTATCAGGGTCCAACTTGGACAGTTAAGAAGTTCGAATCAAAGGGTGGTTTTAAAAGAGAAGGTGTTACAAGAGCAGAACTTGCTGATGTAATTATTGAAGGTCTTAAGGAAACAATTCAGGATGAGGATTACGAGGCCTACTTTGATGAACTTTTGGTAGAGGCAGATAACAAAATCAAAGAACTTCAGGCTGACATTCAGAAAAGAGAAAAATGGCTAAGTGGAGAGGAGGATCCTGGGTATCCTTTGGACGATTGGCAAAGAAAAAATTTCCAAAAGCAAATTAATTCTTGGACAAAGTATATCAAGGAACTTCAGGAAGCAATGGACACTCCAGCACTTCCTCCAATTGAAGGCACTAAAGAAACAAAATATAAAAAGATCTATTTGATTTCTGCAAGATCTGCATATGATGATAGAAAAGCCTATTTTGTAACCTCCGCCTTTAGTAAAAAGGAAGCAGACAGGCAAATCAATAAACACAATGGTTGGGTAACAAGAAGGGCTTCAACAGGTCTTAAACAAGAACCTTATTATAAAATTGATACAGCAAAAGTTGAATACGAATTTGAAAATGAGGCTGAATACAAAGAGTTCCTGAAACAAAACCCAAGAATTAAGGATAGCATTGTATCAAATTGGCAGATCTAAAATAATTTCAAAAAGTTTTATAGTACTCTTAAATACCTGTGGTTGTTAATCACAGGTATTTTTTTTTGTTAACTGATATTTAATTTCACCTATATTATATATTGAGGTACTACTTAATGCCAGAAAAAGCTAAATACGTTTATAAAAATTGGGATTCCTTAAAAAAAGATATGGACTTAATTGTCCACACAATTAATAAACTTGACCCGGAGGATAGATCCCTCATAGAACATGGGGCTTACGTTACACGTAAAGGAAGCTCCAAAAATAGCTACAGCATTTATATTAGCCCTTATGCAGCCGGTAGAGCCTCTTTGATACACGAATACGGCCATATTAAATTTCAGCATTTAAAATATGAGGAATTGCTTATAAAGCAAGTAGAAGAAAAGTTCAAAGCAGCCTGGCCCAAAATCCAAAAATATATAAAATGGAATTCAGATAGTTTTGATATAAAAGATGTTACTTTTAGAAACTTTTTACACATTGTACAAAATCACGCAATGGATATGGAAGTAAACAGCAAGCTCTTTGAAATGGATGAAAGAAGGAGAGTTGACTTTGAATCCACAAAAGAAATGTTTAACACATTGAAGCACTTTGCTGAAAAAGATAAAAACACTAAAACTTTAAAAAAGTTAAATGACTTTTTAGTTAAACACAAAGAAGACAAAAATCATATGCTGGTTACTTTGATTTGGCCTGAAAAGTTTGGCTTTCCACAAAAGCTTTTCTGGCATCAGTATATAGATTTAATTTTAGCTAACCCAGAAAAATTGCTCAAAGATTTAGCTAAGGAATTAAATGAAAAGAAAGCCTTTATAGAAATAATGAATCCTGGCAAAAGGGTTGCTGATGCAATAGATAAAAATCCTTTGAAGGGAAATGAAATAATGTCTTCCGAAGACATTCAGAATTTAGCGGATTCTCTAGACTCCCAGGGTGATCCAGATAAAATGGATGGAACCGATGGGGGTGTTGATGAATCTAAGTTTCAGAGTACTAACAAAGACACAAATATAAATAATGCCTCCGTTAGAAATCAGATGGCTGAAAAGTTCAAAGTAGAACCTTTGGGACCTGCTGTTGAAAAGTTTATTCAAAAATACACAATAGACGAATATAAGGAATTTAAAACAGACTTCCTTTATAATTATAACAGAGGCAAAACTGGGGGCGTACTTAGATCCAAAACTGTGGAGAACTTAGAATACTACACAGGAAATTGCTATGTAATAGTTGACACCTCAGGCTCAATCGGAAGCACACAATTAAATCAGGTAGTTGCCTTCTTTAAGAAAATTAAAAACAGAGTTGGACCAAAATCCAAAGTAATTTGGTTTGACACTGACTTACAAAGAATAGATAAATTGTCTGCCATAAAAGATGCCCCTAGAGGAGGCTCAAATGATATGGGTAAGGCAATTGACTTTGTAAACAAATGGACTACTAAAGAAGATATTTGCTTTATAATTTCTGACTTTTATGATTATGCAGACAGAATGATTGCTGCAATAAATAAATTCAGGGGAAGATTTTATGGCATTAAGTGGAGCTCAGATGAAGAGTCCAAAATGTTAAAGAAAGCAGCAAAGGAAGAAAAGAATGTTTGGTACTATAAAGAAATATTTGATATTTGCAAGGCCTGTGATGATTTTATTTTAGTTGATTGCAAAGCGGAAAAATAAATCCATATTTTACATTTTTCAAATCCTAACCTTTTTGGTTAGGATTTTTTTTGCCCAAAACTTTTTAGAAAAAATTTAAAAAAAAAATTTCAAATTTGTTAGACAACCTGTACTTGTTGTACATTTAAATTTTTTCTAGATTTTTTGAAAACTCAGATTTTTCAAACTATATTTTTTACATAATTAAAATTAGGATCGTCGATCCTATTATATTTTATTTTGAAAAAAGGAGTTTTACTTTTATGGCAAAAGTTAAAACATTAAAGTTCCCTGTTGAGTGGGAAGATGATGGAAAAGGAAATCTAGTAGGTAAAATTGCCCAGGGAGCATCCTCTAATCAGATCACAGAGGAATTGGTAAACATCCCTATTGATGTACCTAATTTGAAGTCAACACTTTGTACAAAATCAATTACAATTTCCTTCCCTAAAGAAGGATTTGCTGAGGAAAGAAAAGAGGATGTTTCTTCCAAGATTTCTGAACTCTATCCGGAATGGAAAGTTACAAAGGCTGACAACGGGGATTTGGTGGTAACACCTGCTCTTGAGTCCACACAGACATATTAAAAATTATTGGAATAATTGGGTTCTTCGGAACCCTTTTATTCTATATAAAAAAATTAAAGGAGAAAAAAAATGTCGCAAATAAATCCTAAAGTTATTCTTGAAAAAGGAATCTTCAAACCAGGAGAAAATTGGGACCCTGAAACACAGATACAGCAAGTAGGAATTGATGTTACTCTTAAGCTGAAAGAACCTAAGAGAATTTTCCCTGGTCAGTATGCAAATCTAGATATCAATGAAGGAGTGGATCTCCCTGATAATGTTTATTCTGTTTTGAATATTAGATCCTCTTTTTCTAGAAAGGGTGTATTCCAAAGTTCTGGAATTTATGATCCTGGATTCCATGGCCCATGTGGGTTATCTATTTATAACCTTTCAGAAGAGCCTATTGAGTTTCAGCCTAATGAAAGAATCGCTCAAATGATTTTCTTTGATGCAGATGCTGCTTCAAGTTATAATGGGCATTATAATCATTCGGATTCTACTGAATCACAGTACAAATAAAAAAAGGAGAAAATTATGATTGAGGATACAAAGGCTTACGTTTTGTTGCCGGTTTATGATGAAGAAATGCCTCTCAACACAAGAGGGTTTTTGGGAAAGAATTTAAAAGAACTTTATAGTGAAGAAGTTCTTATAAATGCTTTGGAACATGGTGAAAAAATTATTTATAAAGGAAATGAATATTTCCTAGATGAAAAGCTTTAATAAAAAAGCTAGGGAAGGGATTACATGGAAGGAGAAACAGTAAATGTTTTTGCCAAATTTTTAGATGAGACAGGGGTATCAAAAAATCAAAAGAATAAAATTTTAGATTTTTATATTACACTTTTGAAACAAGAAGAATTTCAGAAAAAATGTAGGGATATCGATTTTGAGGAATATTGTAAACAAATTATTTCTATGGTTTCTGAGAACCCAGATTTGAATCTTAAGACCTACATAGACTATATTACACTTGTATTTGGCAAAGTACAGAATACTACAAAAATAATTAAGATCTCTTAGAAGGAGTGAACATGAAAATATCTCACGAAGTTCCAAATTGTATGCTAGAACAATCATGGGCCTTTAATGATTATGGGTATGCCCTTTTACATTTAAAGTCTAATGAAAAATATTGGAACTTTTATAAAAAGAGTATAAAAGAAAACAAGGAAGTATTGTTGGATAACAGTGCATTCGAATTGGGTGATGCCATGAGCAATGATGCTTTGGCAGAAGGAGTTCAAGATCTGAATCCTACTTGGTTTGTTGTACCAGATGCACTAAACGATACTCACAAAACAATTTCACGATTTGAAAGCTGGGAAAAGGATTTTAAGAATCTTAAAGGGTCCATTGGAGTTGTTCAAGGTGAAACCATAGGGGATATGGTAGAATGTTACAAATTCCTTTCTGCACACGCAGATAAAATTGCAATTCCTTGTGAAATTGTAAAAGTATATAAGGAAATGTTTGACGAAAAACTTCCAATACTTCAAAGACAGTGGATGGGAAGAACATATTTTATTATGGAGTTGATGAGAAGGGGTGTTTGGAATTTTGATAAACCACACCACTTACTTGGTGCAACACAAGTAAAGGAATTTATGAATCCACTTTACAAAATGAAGTGTTTTGATTCTTTGGATACATCTAACCCAATTGTTGCAGGTTTGGAGGGTGTAAGATACGGACCAACAGGTTTAGATGAAAAGAGTAAGGTAAAACTTGCTACTTTGATTGATTCAGAAGTTTCTTTGGAACAACTTTGGAACGTTATTTATAATGTAAAAAGGTTTAAGGAAATTGTAGGAGCTTAAAATGATTAGGTATAATGAGGAAAAGAAAGCAAACGAAGTTCAGATTATTGAAATTTTTAATAGTTTGAATGGAGAGGGTCATGCATCAGGTCTTCCCTGTGTATTTATTCGTACAATGGGGTGTAACCTAAGGTGTAAGTTTGGCACAGTAATGGTTAAGGATAATCCTGATTCAATTTTGAATGGTTTCTGCGACACCCCCGAATGCTTTGACATAGAACATTTTACAGCCCTTTATCCTGAAAGACCAAATGGCCCTGATTGGTATACAGCAAAAGAAATTTTTGACATTGTGGAATCAAAGGAACAGAATTGGAAAAATAAAAGTATTTGTCTTACAGGTGGTGAGCCTTTGATGGAATGTAATAAAGAGTTTATGATGAATGAACTTATTCCACTTTTTATGGATGCTCACTATGATGTTTCTGTAGAGACAAACGGTGCAATTGATTACAAGGACTACAAAGCAAAGTTCGGTAAGGCTACAGTTTTTGGTGATGGACACAGGGAAGGTTTTACAATAATTTCTGATTACAAACTCCCTGAGTCAAAAATGACTAAACTAATGATTCAGAGTAACTTTGATGTTTATGATGAAACTGATCTTATCAAAATGGTCATTAGTGACAATCCTGAAGATTGGAAGGAACTTGATAAAGTTGTAAACTCTGGAACAAAGGCTGCTATTTATATTTCACCAATGTATAACAGAGTTGATACAGAAAGGATGTGGCATTATGCAGAAGCCCATGCAGATAAAAATGTAAGGGTTCAAATTCAGCTTCACAAGTATATGTTTAGAGACCCTAATGAGAAGGGTGTCTGATTTAATTTGGGGCTCAAAAACCCCAAAATCGGAGGCTCTCTCTAATTATACTAAGGAGTTTGAATTTGAACAAGAATAAAAATTGTGAGGAAGAAAGAATGACAATGTTTCAGCCTCAGACACAAAATGATCTTTTAAAAGTTACAGAAAGCCCAAATGGTAAGATTATTGATTTTTATCTTACTAATGAGATTTCTGACATTGAGGATTATATAGACTTCTTGAGAGAAGTGGGAGAAGCTAAACAGCAGGACGTAATCAAAGTTCATATTAACTGTTACGGTGGTGATATGAATGTAGGTTATAACATTTACGATGCATTGAGGGAATCACAGGCAGATGTAGAAATTTACATTGAAGGAAATTGTATGTCTGCTGCATCAGTAATTATGTTAGCAGGTAATTGTTGGTATGTATACCCACACAGCTGTGTAATGATTCATTGTTGGACAGGTTGGAACTACGGTAAGTGGAATGAACTGCAATCAGCACACGAATTTGATAAAAGGGTTCGTGAAAAACAATTTAGGGAAGTTTACAGGAACTTCTTGACAGAAGAAGAAATTGATAAACTTATTGAAGGTACAGATTATTGGCTTGACTATGAAGATACTATGAGACGTCTTCAGAACTATCAGGCTGATGCAGTAGCAAAGCAAAGAGCAGTTGAGGCAGTAGCAGCTAAGTACCAAGACATTATGAATAAGGAAATTAATGATATCCTTAGTACACCTGAAGTAAAAGAAGTTAGCGAAAAATCAAAAGGAAGATCCAAAAGATCTAAAAAGTAGGTATTGAAATGAGATTGAGAAATTTTAAAAGGGGTTTTTATAATGCTTTGGAAAAAGCAGAAAAAAACAAAAAAGAAAACCAAATTCTTTTGGTAATGCTTAATGAAAAGGAATCAGAGGAAATCTTTGAATTTCTCATTTCAGAAAATATTTCCTTTCAAAAGTTTCCGGATGAAATAGTTCCTAAGGATACTATAAAGTTTACCTTTGTTGATAAGGATAAACCAACAATAGGTTTCATCAAAAAGGAAGAACCAAAAGTAATGAAAAACTTAGTGGATATTTAATCCAAAAATAAAACCCTGATTTTTAATATCAGGGTTTTTTCAACTTTTAACCATTCAACCTTTGGAGTGTTTTATAAACACCTGGGGATTCCTCTTTGATTTTGACGCCGGGTTTATTTCTGGCTTCATTTATCTGAACCAAAGTGGCAGGCTGACCATCGAGAGTAATTGCTGTAGGCTGTGTATTTGTATCCTGTACTTTTTCCTCTTCCATATTAGATCTCCTAATTTATACTTTAATACAATTAGTAGCAAGCCTGCCTTTTGGACAAGAAAAAAGCCATATCAAAAAGATATGGCCTTAATTTTACAAATTACATTGCTTCGTTTTTATAGGAAATTGGATCCTCTAAGTAAACTCTATCGTCTACAATTTCAATGATTTTTCCTTCTGCCTGAATAATATCATCGTATGAATAGATTGCAAAGCCCACATCATTAAATTGTTCTGCCTCATCAATGGAAACTTCCAAATAATTTCCAATTACATCCTCGGAACACTCACTCAAAATTGGAGAGAGTCCTGTAATTTCCTCTGCCTGATTCAATGCCGTGTTACCGGTAATAAGGATAAAGTTTCCTGTTTCCTCACTTTCTTGTAGACCCTTATAACCCATTACCTTTTGTGATCCTGAAACACTATGAGTAAATGAACCAGTAGGGCTACAAATTAGGGCTTCCTTCAATGCTTTTTTGTTAGGTTTCTTTCTGGACTCACCCATATCAAATGTGTTTGCAATTCTTACTTTACCATCCCTAGTAACATTGAATTTGGCACCCTGTTCCTTTCCACTCTTATTAACAGGTCTTTTGTTGTTCATTGGTTTTTCACCTTTTTTATCAAAACCTTCCCTGTCTTTACCTTCTCTGTTGAAACCGTCTTTTCCAAAACCTTCTCTGTCAAACCCGTTACTATCATATCCAGATTTGTCAAACCCATCTTTGTCTCTTCCGTTTGAATCAAATCCATCCTTATCATAGCCGTCATCGTCAAATCCATTTTCATCAAGGCCATTGATTAAAACTTTTCTAAGAGTATCGTATTTTGCAGACCAGAATGAATAGTAAGCTGTGATATCATCAGAAGACCAATCATAATGATCATAATCACTTTCATCGTAATCTTCGTCATCCTCATCCTCAGAATGATCATTCTTTGAATCACAATCTGACATGGCGGATCTCTCATCAGAGAACCATTCACAATCATAATCGCAATCTTCATTATAAACAGCATATACGGTTCCTACTGGGATTGGTTGCTGTTCAAAACCTTCACCCCAACCATCAGAAAGCTGTCCTGTAATATAAATCTTGAGGGCTTCGATTACTGTTTTTTTACTTCCGTGGCCTGCATCAATAACTTTCTTAGGATCAACACCAGGTTTAAGAACGCACTTCATTTCCAAATGGGATTTCTTTACGTCAAACCTACCAACGATAGATTCTACACAATTCTGAAGTTCACCCTCATAGTCTCCAATGTATTGAGCCAAACCTGTGGGGCCCATCTCCTCAAAGTCAGTCTCCACCATTCCTGCTACATCCCTGTCTGGATCATGGTAGCTATAACCATTATAAAGACAACTGTCGTCAAATGTTTGATCGAATGCCTTTCCACCAATATTGTTATCCTCATAGTGGATCTCATATCCAAAAATGAAAGTAACAGTATTTTTCTGAGATTCACTTTCTCTCAGGGGTCTTTTATTCATCATCCTCATAGATTTATTCTCCTTTAAAGGTTTTTTGTACAATTTCATAAAATAATTAGTGAAAAAAAAAGAATCTCTGCAAATTTTTTGGCAAATACATTTCAAAATCACCTATATTATATGCATAAAATAAAAATAAAGGTTGGGATTCAATGGAATGATTCCTAACCTTTCACAAATAAAAAGTGTGACAGGGATGTTTTCAATCTTATAATTCATTTTTAAGGGAGAAAACAAAAATGAAAAAATTTATTACAACAATTTTGGAAGCTGCAGTTATTGTAGCAATGATCTTTGGTTTTACAGCTGCTGCAGTAAATGCCTGGGATAACGAATACGAATATGGTTTGAGAAAAGAATTCGATCTCCGTTACGAACACAGATTTGAAGAGGAAATGGATTTATTAAACCCAACCTACCTTGATAGCGTAAAGGCCCAAATGCCAAAGGAATTTAAGTTTGCTGATTGGGGCTATCCAGAGTTTGATTCAGAGGATGGACATTGTGATTTTTCAAAGGCTGATGAAATTGAAAAGGAAGATGCCATTATAGAGTTTGCACTTTGCCTTATGGATAATACTGGTTGTGATTTTGATGTGGCATATGGTATAGCCAAAAATAATTTCTCAGAGTAATTTAAAATAAACAAAATAAAAGGCTACCAAAAGCAGGTAGCCTTTTTTATTGGATTTTACCAATCCATTTCTCTTCTTGTTTTATACTTCTTTGAAGGTTCGCAATAAACTACAACTTTGTCTCTCCAGGCAGGATCCAAATCCGAATACTCGTCTTCAGAAACCTCATAGTACTCAGCAGTACCTAAGTGAACATCACCTAAACCTTCTACATCATCATAAGAATGTTCCCCTGAGTTTGCATCAAGTAAACCATCTACTGCATTTCTAAAACTATCAGCATCGTAGCTGTCTTCTGAGTCTAAAACAACCATCCAATCGTTTTTATTGTTAAAATACTCAATACAGGCAATTTTTACTTTAGCAATTTTAGCGGCTTTTTTAAGGAATGCTGAATCCGATTTAGCTTCATTTATTACAGACTCCTCAAACTCTTCTTCTTCCTCATCATCTGATCCGTACATAGATTCCCTGTAACAACTTTCACAGCATCCACCGTATCTTCGATATTCCCATTCACTGATTTCTTCTCCACATTCGTTACATGTGAATTCCTCAGCAAATCCGGTTGGGATTGCAATTGTTTCAGTAAACTTTCCTTGTTTAATATCTACTGTAATCACCCCTGCACTATCTCTGCTGATCTCATATTGTGTTGGACCATATTTTGGAAGTTTAATTACTCTACCTAATTCTGAGAATGATTGGAAATCCTCACCCTCTGTGGCCGAGGCATTTGTAATATTTACAATACCAATAATACCTGCATCTACTGCATAATTTCTTCCGTCAGATCCCTCATATTCACCATCTCCGTGGTCTGTACTTACAAAGGCACCTTCAACATGCATTCCTGAAGCAATTGAGTCAAACTTACCTTCATAGTTTGCTAACTTGATTGCATCCTGATAAACAGCATCATTTAAGCAGTAACAAAGGTCTCCTACATATACTATATTGGCAAGAAATCCACCACTGAATGAAATTTCTCCCCTCGACTCTTTTAATGATTTTTTATTTTCCGTGATTGTTTCCCCTTTGAATGGGCCCTTATACCCCAACTTAATAATTTCCTGGGCAAAAAGGGATTCTTTGGAAATCCATTTACTACAAAAATCCTCCATGGGCTCCACTGTTCCGTTATGAGAAATATTTAACATAGACCCATCATCCTTAAGAATTACAGAATATAATTCATTAGAGGATCTTCCATCCAAATATTTATCACTAAGAATGAGGAATCTGTCTACTGCATCCTCCTCACTTTTAACGGGTATGTCTACTGGATTCATACCTGATCCATTCATTAAAAATCTCACTTCAAAACTCCTATGTATAATTTAGTTTTTTTTTTAATTATTATAAAAATAAGGCTGCGTAAAACTCGTCTAAACTCAAATTAGCTAAGGCTGCTGCATCATATATGAAGGTTAAAAATTTTACTTCATTTTTACTAAACTCGTCAAGCTTATCAAGAAAAGCGCTTGAAGCAGTGTAGCTTTCTAAAGCCTTTAGTTTTTCCTCACTACTAGCTTTTTCGTTATTTAGTATTTCTATATTGTTTTTTTGCTCTACAATTGAAGGAATTGAGTCCAAGACATCATCCAGTAGTTTACTCATACTTTGAATATTGTAATTGTTAAGGTCGAATGTAGATTCGTAGTTTTTCCTACCTTCTCTCCAACCTATATGCAACACTCTATCCTCGCATTCCAAGTGAACATCATTCATACGAATGGTACGACCTTCCCATTTATATGAGATTTTGAATTGGATTGTAACAAAACCTGAAACTGAAAAGATGACAAATCTTTTCTCTTCTTTCATTTTTTCATAAATGTGCTGAAATATTCCACCATCATCTACTCTTTCTAACATAATTCAATCTCCTAATATTTATATTTAGTGAATCTTAATCACTCTCTTCATCCCTATCGTAACAACTACCATACTCCTCAAACAAATCATTTACTTCGTCTACATCTAGGAATAGTAAATTATCAGCAGCCCATTTTTTGGCATCCTCTTCATTGTCGTAGTAGTAATCATCAAAACCTTCATCTTGCAAAAAGGTTATAAACAAATCTTCATCAGCTTGATGACATTCATTAAACAACTCATCGTCTGAATAATCTTCGAAATACTTTTCGTCAACTATCTCCAAAAGGCTTTCGTCAAAGATTCCAATAGAGGTTGTGTTTATGATTTTACCGCAACCACCTAATCCTCTAGCATAGAATTCTGCACAACCTTCGTCCCATTCTGTATTTATATAACCATCATAACCCAAAGCCTTTACAGCCTTAAGCAACAAATCGTCCCTTATTTCATCTTTTCTAAAACAAACAGTAGACCAATCTTTTGTCTTCAAGTCTTCCCATTTAATACTTCTTATCAAGGTATTCCCTGGGTTAAGCTCTTTTACTTTTGCTTTTAATTGATCTAAGGCCCCTTCATCATTTGCATCAAAGATGTTTAAGTCTCTAACAGGTTTCATTTCAAAAACACAACCATGGGTAGAATCAGAATCAGTACTATACATTGCTGCATATGCAAACACAGGAGTCACATATAAACAATTGTATTTATGCTTTTCATCTTTTCTCAATTCACCGTTCTTAGAGCCATGGTATAAAACATTAAATTGTTTCAAGGTTTCTGTGGATTCTTTGAGGCTATTTCTTTTTTCTGTTTTATTTTCATTAAAAATGCTTGGATCATTCACAGGTAGTTTTTCCATAACTTTCACTCCAAGTTTAGGATCAAAACAATTTTTTAATTTTTCCACCAGATCCCACCACTCCTTGTTATGGCCTTCATTATCACCGATATATTTATAATAACCATCAATATCATTATTTAACAAATATCTGATAGTTATTAATGCGTGGCCCAATTCATGTAAAAGCACTCCGATAGCTATTGAAGGTTTTAATTCAAAATAAGTTTCACTCACATTTAAACAAAATAATTCAGGGCCTTCATGATTGATATCAAATTTTGCTACACAATCACCCAAATCAGGTTTATAATGAATAGGAGTAGTTTTCAAAAACCCTACAAGTTCTGGATTTACAGATTCTACTTTAGATAAAACGAGATCCCAATCGTCTTTTATTATTTCTTCATCCCCCTTAAATTGTGGATTCTCAGATTCTGCTAGCATCTTTTACTCCTTATACCCAATCAGAGATATACGCATAAAATTGTTCTACACAATCCCCGTTTAGGTACACATATTTGGAATCAATTCTTTCTTTGTTTTTATATGTAGAGAAATGAGCTCTGCTATAATTGTCCTCATCCACTGAGCAAATGAATGTAAGGTTTCCTACAGTCTCGCTCCAATGATGACTACCAGGAATTTTCTTAAAGAAGGAATCCTTTACAAACTCAGCACTCATTGCGTCATCAATTTTACCATAGGTTAGGGTGGCATCATTTTCTCTATTGATTTCTCTTTGTCTTTTATTGTAAGCATCCCTAGGACAAAGCTCGGATTCACATTCTTTTAATTTTGATTCATTTACCAAATTCTTTATACCATTGTTTACTAATCTTGCCTTTGTACTTCTAACATAGGAATTGATTTCATTTATTGTGTAAATATCATGGGAAATTGCACAAGTGTGCTGATCGAAGATTTCCATATAAAAATCAGGATAGGGCTCCTCATATTCTGTTGGAATTAATACTTCTTCTACTCTGATCCAGCCATCCTTTCCTAACCATTTCATTCCTTCACAAACAGCCCAGGGATCCTCTAAAATTTTTGGCTCAATCCCTTTATCTAATTCTGATTGCCATTTATCTTTTATATGATCAAGGCAACCTTCTTTTAATCCCTTTGATTGATCATCTAACATTTGAGACAATCTTGAAGAAATTATGTAAAAATATTTCTCTGCCCTGTCATGTTCCTGTATCTGTACTACATTGATTGTGTACTTATAAGGTCTTTGTCTGTCGGAAATTTCAAAGTCGTATACAACTACATCAGGTGTACCATTTCCTGAAACATAACTACCATAAACACCCACCACAGAATTTTGAACACTTATATCTAATCCTAAGGACTCTATTTCTTCCCTAGAAAGTTCCATCAAATTAAACTCTTTAATGATAGTGTTGAAAGTATTCTCATCCTCATCTAAGTTTGTAAAGTCATAAACATTTTCATTTTTCACAAAGCCGGCAGACTCTTCTAAACTTAGTGAGAATTTATTAGGGATATTTATACGGCTTTCTTTTAATCCTTTATTTTCTTCCATTCCATCCTCCTTTAGACTTTTATCTTTTATTTTATCCTCGTATGCCCAACCGTATTGTTTAATAAACTTTTTAGGATCTTTTAGAGATAAGTCTTTTATATCCTCATAGGTTTTATAAAAACTACATACAGCAGAATCTTTAGCAAGCTTGCCATTTTTGAAATCATTGTTAATTAGGTCAACAATATCCTTAGAACCTACTTCTGCTGCCCAATCCCAAAATTCGTAAAAGTTTAGTTTCTTTTTATCGCCCTTGTTTAGGTCATCTAAAACCTTTGCAGTGCAGAAATCAATAAAACCATCATCACTGTGATGACTCAATTTCTTTCCAAGTGGTTCAATATCCTTATCCACATATTTACTTTCGTTTAGGCTTCTTTCTGCATTCTCTTTTGCTAATTGTATTGCTTTTTCTTTTGAGAAATGGCCCTTAATAGTAGATGTCCATTCCTTGTTCGGAAGCCATCCACTTTCGTAATCAAATTGTCTAGTAGTTGTTCCTACCATCCAATAATTTGTAGTTCCTAGATCCCCTTGATTTTGGGCTATGTGTAAAGTTTTAGAACCTTTCTTCCAAAACACTACAGCCCAATCACCAAATTCTTTTTTATTTATCATTTTTCCTTATTCCTTAAAGCAAGCTAATCTTACCGCAATCATTTTATCAATTGATTGAGAACTCCAAGTTTGGTATGGATCAATTTCCATTTTGTTTTCGTAAGAATCATAAAAATGATTCTCATCTCCGGTATCGTATCTTACATTATTACCTAAATACTTTTTACCAATTTCCATAGCATAGTTATGCCATTCAACCCAAACATCATCCTTTCCCATTGACTCTGAAGTTTCTTTTACCTCATTTTTTAATGAGTCTAATTTTTTAATTTCTGGCTTTTTAAGGATTTGGTATTGGTATTCTTCTGATTCTGTTAAACCTTCTCTATAGGCCTCTTCCCGCTCTAACTCTTCTTCGTATTCAGCTTCGGCCCTTCTTGCATCCTCATCGTCACAAGCTTTTGCATTTTTCCAACCTTCTTCCCAGGCTTCTCTAAACCAGGCATTTCCTGTAATTGGAACTTCATTCAAAGTCTTTCCTTCAAAGTAAGCCTCACAACCTTCATCATAATACTTTTCCCAAGTATCATAATCTAAAACTCTTTCTTTTAAGTTTCTTGACTTTTTTAAGAATTTCTTTTCCTGAAAATGATCCCATACAAGCTGCTCGCCTGATTGAACCCTCCTGATAGCATCTTTTAATTCACCTTCTGAAAAAGTCCAATCAGTGAAACTCAAGGATGATAAAAGGAAATCTCTATAACTAACAAGATATGTATCAGGACTTACTTGCTTTGTAATGTAAAGTTTTCCATTTTTTCCTTCAAAAACTTGTCCTTTTTCAAAGCACCCAGATTCCTTTATTCTTTTTGGATTTCTTTTGAAAGTTTTTCCTTTGTAAAGGTCTTTTGGTTCAGAGCCGTCCCAATAATCCTTGTAAGAATTTCCTGAATGGGCCTTATATGATTTATAAGGATCAATACCAATCTCTTTAAAGTACACATCAAATTCAAGATAAGTCACATCATCCCTACTACCGTGATACCATTGTGCCTTACAGTTATCAGGTACAATTTCAAGATTAAATTCATAAA
>Ga0247611_10002396_pt1 | contig 30357 bp, 45 predicted proteins | sample 177DNAGHGhighgp2_FD_192422 | JGI IMG/M metagenome (GOLD analysis project Ga0247611, IMG submission 192422) | Sheep rumen microbial communities from Palmerston North, Manawatu-Wanganui, New Zealand - 1770 DNA GHGhigh gp2 | ecosystem: Host-associated > Mammals > Digestive system > Stomach > Rumen... | reverse complement strand
GATGCCCGTGTCCACGTATCCACGGGCTGTCGCTGCCAATGACCGTGCGAGGACCGCAATGCACGCCATTGTACCAGTCGCTACCGCAACGCAACGCACGCAAACCATCACTATTAGGAAGATAAGCCTGGCCCTGATTTACACCCAGAACGTTCTGCCAGTTCCAGTTAGTAGAACTAAAGTCAAGAGAGAATGTTTTAGTCCATTCCGAAACGTTACCAGCACAATCGACAAGATTTTTTGCAGAAATAGCATAAGGCTTCACACCTGAAACATTGTCAAATTCGCCTGTAGAAGGATCAACCTGACAACCAGTGCGGCATCTTGCAGTATTAGTTGTTTTAGTCCATCCGTAATTATTTGAGCCGTCTTCTCCCTGAGGCGAACCGAAAGCACCCTGCAACCATTCATCATAAGACAAAAGGCGCAAGCCCTGACGAGCTGCAAGCTCATTGAAGTTAAACTGATTCAAGCCCTCTGTTCCGGTAGCAGGAAGTTCACCATAAGCAATCTTGAGCTTACCTTCTGCCACAGAAAGACCGTTAGTGCCGGCCATAAATGTAATGGCTTCATCAACCGAAGGAAGGTAAATACCTTCCCACAAGTTTTCATTGATTTTAACCATACCAGGAATAATCACGCGAGGACGATTTTTCAGATCCCAGACAGAGTTCGGAACGATTCCGGTAGTTACATTGTCCTGCCATTTAGTTCCTGAATTACCAAACTTATTGCCAGCTGAATCAATCGGAACCCAAAGCCCATCATCAGAAACTTTTCTGATATGTCCTACATGAAAGCCGCCAATCTTACGCGAATTGTTAGCATTGAATCCGTCCGGATAAGTAGAATTTAATGAAACAACAATCGAAACGCTTCCGCCTGACAAACAGATATAAACGTAATAATCCTTACCATGAGCAAGAACAGCACCAGTATCAAGATTTTCTGCTGGATCAAATTCAATTGCAGCTCTATTGGTAATCTGTCGCCATGCAACGCCATCATACAAATCAACCGCAAAGCCGTCTTTGAGAATCAATTTATTCTCAGAATAAGCAAAAGGATCCTTCTTTACCAGGTAAGAAGAACCCACACACTTAAAATTTCCGTTTTCCGGAATAGTAGCAACCGAGGCATCATCAACGCCATCAGCCCAAAGTTTCAAAGCCATTTTTCTGTCTCCTATTCAATTTTTGCAAGCAGGGCATCAATCTCAGCATCGCTGAATCCGAGGCGGATTTTTTTGCAAGCTGGATTTTCAACTTCCTCATAATCATCAGCTGTCTGTTCTTCTACTGGAACAGATTCGCTGGACTTTTTCAAAACAAGCATAGTTGTATTGTTTTTCAAGTCTTTCAAAGCTGCAATCAGCTCACCCTTGCCGCTGTTAGTCGCGCAAGCGTAATCAACGGCGTTTTCATAGTCCTTTTTCGTATTGAACGATTTTGGAACACCAACCATTTTCAGGCCTCCTTAATTATAATATTTATTTTAAATGGAACAGCCTCGCCCCATTTTTTTTCACCAAACTTAAAACTTCCCCATTTCGGCTGGCGGACAATATCCTGAACTTTGCCGTCCTTGATCTCCCGGATAACAAGATGCAAACCGGAAGAATCAACACGCGTTCTAATCGGTAATACATCGCCGGTATCATCAGCCATCACCGCATAAACCAGGTAAGTGATATTAGAATTATAAGTTCTATTCAGGCTTCCCCACGGAATAAGCGGCTCAGCCTCATCAGTTTTAACCTGTAAAAAACAACCAAGCAATTTTTTCTCAATCAGCTGCAAAATTGCCTTTAAAACATCAGAATCACCAACTTTATCAGGATTGCCGGAAATTCCAGTAATATCGCCGAAAGCAGCAACCCACAAAGCCTGACGCGCGCCGATTATATCATTCATCCATTTTACACGATAAGGAGTTCCATCAATACCCTCATCAGTAGAAGCATCAATCGCCTTACCAGCAGGATAACCTGGATCCGTATTATCAAAATAATTTGAGTAAGTTGAATCAATTCTAATCATCTTTAACCTCCTGACTTATATATATTCAACAAACAAAATCGCCGTCGTATGAGCCGGCTTGATTTTTAATACAATGTATTCCAAAAAGTTTTTCCACTTTTCTTCTACCTGTAATTTTTCCACATACATAATCGCGTTATAACGATTCCTGATTACTGACTTGCAGATAAAAAAGCAGTTTCTCCAGTAATCCGGAACAGAGGGAAGCTCATAGAATGATTCAGAATCATTTTTAAGAACCGTCGGAATAAAATCAGAATCACCAATTTTATAACCGTTCACAGCGTATTTATTGCCGTTCACCATCTTTTTATTACCGTTTACCGCAGCATATACAGCATTAGAATCTCGCGGATCACGAACCGGCAGATTTTCAACAATCTGGAAGTCCGGAGAAATTAACTGTAAAATCTGCAAAAGATAATCCTTACCCTGACCGCCTTTGTTAATATGCCAGAAAGAAGAAAGCAGTTTGCGGCGCATATCGTCTGAATACTGCTCTGCAAAAACAATTCCAAACTGTTTTTCCCACGCTGTAAGCTCTCGCGTAGTTTCCGCAAATCTGTCTCCGTAAATCTTTTCCAGGTAAGTCTGAAAATCTTGCGGAACATAACCAAGCCCCTCGCAGAATTTCCGGAAAGAATTATCGCAAATGCTTCTGAATGCTTTAGACCGCGGATATAAAAATTGAACAACTTTCAACCATCCGATCATACAGCAACCCCATTGATATAAAGCGTTCCGAGCTTTGCCAGCTCACCACGTCCAAGCTGATAAGCTGCAATAGATTCACTGGCATGATATAAGCTCACGCCGGTAAAACTTGCAGTATTCGCAATGGCAATTTCATTTACAATACCGATTAAATTATTCACGCTTATATCATCCATTCGGTTATTATCAACCGAAAGTCCGCGGATATAAGGCTCACGCTCCAGAAGATAGTTTTCGATATTTGTTTTCACAGTGTCTTTCATCGAATCAATATCACCGTTATAACCTGTAATATAAACGTCAAAAATTTCTTCTGTAATCGTTTTAATGTTTGTATAACTCTCATCAAAATCAGGATCCAGAACAGCAGTTAAAGGCTTACGCGTAGCCATTCCAGTTTCAGGATCGTATGTACAGCTTTTTCCTACAGCTTTAAGCATCGCACTGTCAGCAACACGGCTTCCTGTAGCTTCTTTGTCAGCGCAAACATAAAGAATTACACCGGCCGCCGAATTGTCATCAGTGTACGGATAAATCTGATAAACGCCTGGAACTTCATTGCCCCAGGCGCGATAATCAGCAAGTGCGCCGCCCTGAGGCTGAGTGCGCCATCTATTAACAACTCTATGTCTGTAAGATTCCACACTCTCGCCATCTGTCGCTTCTGTCGTAATATCAGAAATCTCCGCAGTATCACCCAGAAAGCCAAGCGGATTAACAAACTTTAATTCATCGCCATTATTAAGATTTCCAGCAGTTCCGCTTTCAGTACATTCAATATCAACTTCCTGAACGGCTCCATCAGAAAGAAGGATTGCCTTTGTGGTAGTAACAAGATAAAGTTTTCCGTTAAGGGAACTTTTAAGCTGAGTTCCCGAATTGAGAATACCGTCATCCAGAACGCTGATTTTTATTTTGCCGGCAAAAGTAGTGGCCTCATAAGGCTTGCCGCATCCGATCTGATTTCCATGCTCAATAAGTGGATTTACCTCTTTTCCCAGAACCTTGAAAGTTCCATAACTGGCAGTCGAAGGAAACTGCTGCAAGAAAATCCATGCGCCCATTTTGTAAAGTGTAATGTAAACTCCGGCAATTACCTTACAGGTAACACGAATAAAAGATTTAGGCAGCAGCCGGAAGCGCGTATTAAAAGCAGTCTCAAACCCATTCAGAGTAAGATCGTAAACCTCGCTTATAGTTTTATTTTCAAAATTAAAGTCCATTGCTCATAGCCTCCCATTCAACGCCATACGTTGTAGATAAAATATTTTCTCCGGATTTCAAAATGTTAATTTCAAAATCCGCATTTTTAACATTCTTAATTTTTCCGGAAACATTGATCTCGTCTGCAATGCCCTCATCAATAGCCCATTGCAGATCACTTTTTGCAGCTTCCTCAGCAAGTTTCAGATTCTTTGTATTCATAGGCAGGCTACAAATAATATTCTGAAACTTACTCACCATTTTTTCTTTTTCGCCGCCTATCAGGTTTCCCCAGTAAGCATTGCCGGTATCAGTAATGCCGTTATCGTCAAAGTTTCCGCCGAATAAAGACAGATAGACTGCCGTGCTGAATCCTTTATCGCAGGCAATCAAACCGTCTTCAATCGTCAAAACTCCGCCGTCATTACTGTCTGAAAATAAAACATCGCCCTCAAAATCTGTCATAAAACACTTCCTGGAACAGTAGTCGCTCCTGTATGCGCACTATGCACCCCAGGAACAGTGTCAGTAGTAGTAACCGTTATTCCTGCTGGAACTTCCGCATTCTGCTGAATATGCGAAACTATTTCATTCGCAACTTTCTTCCAAAACTCCTCACATTGAGCTTTACCAGCAGCACTTGCACCGCTATCTAAAACAGCCGTCGCAATCGCCATTCCCAAAGTATCGCCATTCATTGCCATATCACACCACCTATGTATTAAGCACCATTTCACCACTATGCGGCGCGCCTGTTACAGGACACGTCGGCAAAGCACAAAAACAGCCAGTGCCGCTAGGCGTAGCTGTTCCCTTGCATTCCATATTTCCGCCGGTAATTTTCAGTTTTCCTTCAAACTTAGTATTGCCGTCGGCTTTTACATTCAAATCTTTTTTAACTTCAAGCTCATAATTATCATCAGTAGAAGTCTTAACGCCTCCAGGACTAACAGCTTCAATCTTTCCGTCGCCCAGCAGCTTTAAGATTGCCTGAACTGCTCCGTCTTCATCGCGTGAATACAAAATGCGCTCTCCAGGCTTTGCGCCCTGACTTACCATAAGCACACCCACAGCAGCCATTTTTCCAGTTCCGTCAATCTCAATAAGCGCAATTCTGTCTTTTTCCAGCGGCGGCGCATCGTCTCCGCTGGATGCGTACATATCGCAAGATTGATTAAACTTAAAGCGCGTTTCCACTGTCGCCACGATAAACTTTTCAATCTCTGTCTTAATTAACTTTCCTATTCTTCCCAAGGGTATTCCTCCGGCAAACTTCCATCTCTCGCACCAGGTAAAACCAGCTTCAAAGTAGTAACATTTCCATCGCTGTCGCTTCTTTGAATCGTTACGTTATCAACAAGAAAAGTTGTTTCTCGATAAATCATTGCATCAGGAGCATAAAGCGAAACTGCCATATTTTTTCGCCACATCTCACCTTTAGGAGTTTTATGCCCTAAAACTTTAAGCTCATAACTTGCCGCACTTGCGAACATCCGGCCGGCTTTAGCTTCAACCGCATTCTGCAAATCTGTACTTGTTGCATCATCAGCTACAAAACTGAACGGCCGCAAAACTCCGGCTTTAGTCAGCAGCTTATTTTCATAAGTGTAATGACTGGCATCATCTTCATTTTCCACCTTAGAAAATCCGGTAATATGACTGAAAAACTTCTGACTGTCAAAAGAAGGTTTACAGCTCACAAAAGGCTCTTCACCCTCTTTGATAGTTGCACATACCTTTTCTTTTTTTGGCTGCCAGAAAAGCAGATCACCATTCGGCTTATTCGTAATAATCAAACCGCGCTGTTCTGCAAGTTTTTTCAGAAAATTAAAAAGCGTCTCTCCAGGCGAATATTCAACTTTTTCAAAAGCCGCTCCCTCATCGCCGTCAATTACAACGGCAAATCCAAAAGGACCGCAGACATCTTTTGCAATATCGCTCAGTTTCATACCATTATATTCCGGCGGATATTTTGTTTCCGGAAGATGACAGTCATTTATACAGCCGCAAGAAGGATAACCCTGCAATGTAATAGTTTTGCTATCCGGCTCAACTTCCGGATTCGGAGTTAATAAAGTTCCGTTGAAAAGCAGTTTTTTGTCGTAATATACCGAACATTGTTTATAAGCAAACGGCTTAAAAGCCTTGCGATAGTCTTTAATAGAGCTGTCAAATGGAGCAGTAAAAGAAAAGGCATCGAAGCTATCAACAGACATCTGAATTGTATAACCTGAAAAACCTGTAAACGCTTTGCCGTCAATCAGGATGGTAATATCCTGAGCCGCACTATCATCCAGAACGACCGGAACCGTAGATTCCGGCAAAGTCTTTCCAACTTTTTCAGTCGGCTTTTCATCATCAGGAATAATAAGAATGTCGCCCGGAAAAATAAGCGGCGAACCGTCAATCGCAGTTTTTCTTCCTATCAGCTGAGGATTTGCATTTTTAATCTGCACCCACTTTGCAGCAAGACCATACTGCCGAACAGAAATTGCGCTCAGTGTATCGCCTTTTTTAACAGTGTAGCTTTTAGACATAATATGCTACCTCTTTACCCATAGGCAGAATTTTCAGATCTTCCATCATCAGGTTATTATCAATGATAAATTCATCAATATGCGAATCAACATCACCGTAAAGCTCAGCCAGAAGCTCAATCAGCTGTCTATCACGATCCAGGACAATTACACGTCTTTTTCTCAAACTGAATGCAGTATTCAGAACCAGTGCAACAGTCTTCTGGTAAACTTCAAGTAATGCAGAATAACTTTCCGAAGTTTCAACTAAAACATCTTTTCCAACTTCTTCATCCAGCTTGCTTTTTACAGCTTCAAAAATTTCCTCAACCTTTTCCGCTGCATTCACAGCATCCTCGCGGCTTGTGAATCCGTCCTGAGTTCCATCACTTCCAGAACTTCCTCCAGCAGAAGAAGAACTCTGACCGCAGGCAAAAGTTGTACCTTCGCAAATAGCGCAGATTGCTCCCTGTAAAGAGAGCTTCATTACTGCATACTGATTTTTAACTTTCTTATCGCCAAACGGATCATTTTTGAATTTCTTCACAATATCGCGGACCATGTTTGAATAAGCTGTAATGATTTCAGCCGGCGCGCTTACAATCGTTGCCGGCAAGCGCATCAGCTTCAAAACCGTTGCCGCATAACCCCGGATGTCATTGATTGGAGCAGTTGCATTGTTCACAATTTTGCGCATAGCTTTATAAGCTCCGTTTGTAAAATCGTTCAGGTTGAAATTCTTTTTAGTCGCAACCATATCAGAATAACTGTCTATGTTATCGCAGATGATTTTTGCACTGTCTTTGCACAGTGTTTCAACCTGTAAAACTTCCGGCGCACTATCCAGGCTTACAGATGCCACAAATTCATCAATCGCATTATCAACAAAAACCTCAGCAGCCGCGCTGATTTCCGAGCTGCTTTCAGTAACACTCTGTAAAACTTCTTTGTCAGTATTAGTCTCGCTGAATGTAATAGTAACAACAGATGTATTAACATCAGTAACAAGACCGTCCTCGCGCTTAATCGTTCCTGTAGGAACTACAGCCCGCGTGCCATAAACCGGATGCCTTAAAGAGCCGATGCCGCGCTCTTCCAGCGCAGCTTCAAACTCATCAGCCTTTTTCATGCAGTTTTCACCTGTAAAAATACAGGTTAAAGGAAAACGCCGGCCGCCACGCCCAAGACTTTGAATATAAGCACCGTCCTTTTCCGGAAAAGTAAAAGTTGCAGTTTTAAGGTCCGTTTCTTTTGAAACATTCTCATAAACAAAAGTAAATTCCTTTCCCGATGGACTTGTATATTTAATATCAGTCAATTCCATAATTCCATTTTTATTCGTAAATAAAAGAAAAACTATCAACAAAGCGCATTTTTTCCGCCAGCTTTCTTTGTGTCGTATTATCCACATTTTCCACAGGTTATCCACAAAACAACACAATAAAAAAAGGGAATGCGCTTTTACACGCATTCCCCAGAGAGTAAAAAAAACGGCAGACGAGCCGTTTTAATCATAGTTATTTTGCCGGCAGCTTCTTTGGAATAAATGCAACCAAGAGACCCGCAATCAAAGCAATCACGCTTGAAATTCCAGCAATCAGCTGAGTTAAAGAATCTTTACTGAATCCTACAACGGCAAAAAGTAAACCGGCTAAAATGAAAAGACCTACACAAAGATATTCTTTCCATGTTTTTTTTGTTGCTGTCTTAATTGTACTCATTACGATAATACCGTAATCAAAAGAAGCAACACAAAGAGCAGTATATTTTACTGCTGGAATAGTTGTGAAATATGCAAGAACTGAGGCTGCAATTAAAACAGCAACCGTAATAATCGCCCAGATTTTCTTCATAGAAGACCTCCTATAATTTCAAGCAGTCTTAAAGACTACTTATATCCACTTAAAAAGCTCCGCTGGATGTATTCTGAATAGTAATGCCAGGAGCCGGACCGCTAACCTTAGCCTGTACACCTTTTTCAAGTCCGATAGTCATTCGGCTCTCGCTGATTTGTGTACTCTGACTGTATGAATAACGCTCTGCTGGAGTTACCGGCGCATAACCTGTAACACCAGGCTCATTTTCTTTTTCGCTGTCCTTTTTATCCTCGCCGCCCTGAAAACTTATACTTTCAAGCCATTCATCAATACCACTGTTAAACTCAGCAATCTTGCCGCCGATTCCAGGAATATGACTGAGCATTCCGAGTATCTTCTGTACAGGCGTTAAAACCCATTTAAGAAGAGTTACACCTATCTGCTTGATTCCGGCTACAAAACCACCTTCTTTGAAAGCGTTAATAATCCGCGCTATCGGCTCCCAGAGCTTTTGCAATGCGCCTATAAGAACATCAAAAATGATGGATGCAATGTTTTTAAGCCATTCCCAGGCTTTCTTCATTGCAGCTGTTACCTTGTCCCAGTTCATCGCAAGAGCTACAATTGCAGCAATCAGCGCGATAATTCCAAGTACAATCCAGGTAACAGGATTTGCAAGCATGGCAATATTAAAGCCAGTCTGAGCCGCAGTTGCAGCTGTAGTCGCTCCGGTTTCCGCAGTCATGGCCGCAGTTTCCGCAGCTACCGCCGCAGTTAAAGCAGCTTTGCCGGCAGTCAATCCGCTGGTAATTGCAATCCATCCAATTTGCGCCGCTTTAATAATTACCTGAATTGCCTGCCATGCTTTCATTGCAATAACAGTTCCCATAATTACAGTTTTATAAAGTGTTATTGCTCCAACAATCGCAATAATCGGACCGCGTAAAGCCCAGACAACCTGAACAAAACCCACAATCATTCTGATTGCACCGCTCAAAACGTTCATAACGCCTATAATTGCCTGAGTTACCTTATCCACATTGACATTGTTAATCATGTCAATCATTTTCTGTAAACCAGTAGAACCGCCGTTATCCGCAACAGCTTTTCCGATTCGCAGCTGAATACCTTCAACCGCGCTCTTAAATAAAGTAATCTGACCCTTTAATGATTTATTCATTGCAGTGGCCATGTTCTGAGCTGTACCGCCAGCCTGTTCAAGAGTATCTACATAATTCCTGATTTCTTTAGTGCCAGACTGCATCAATGTCAGGAATGCGCCTACATTACGCTTTCCGAAAATATCCTCTAATGCGCCGTTTTTAGTCTGCTCATCAACATCACCCAGTTTCTTTTCAAACTGCTCCATAATGTCAATAATAGGCAGCATATTACCCGCCTGATCATAAATACTTATTCCCAGCTTACTTAAAGCCTTAGTTGCGCTAGAAGATGGCGCACCCAGATTGAGCATCATGTTTCTTAAAGCTGTTCCGGCTTCGGCTCCCTTGATACCGCTGTTCGCAAGTATTCCCACCATTCCGGAAAATTCTTCAAGCGTACCGCCCATAGAAGTGAAAGTCGGCGCGCCGGACTTTACAGCTTCAAACCACTGGCTCATATCAGTGTTAGCCATGTTTGTAGTTTTTGCTACAACATCAGCAATTCTATTCATGTTTTTGGTAGTCTGCTGAGTTATTTCCTCAGCAGTAAGCGACGGATCATTAACAGCAAGCCCGAAAGCTCCGATTGCATCCGTCGCCATATCTACCGCGTTAGTCAAATCCATGTTTGTGGCCGCAGCAAGATTAGTCGTACCCATCAGCATTCCAATTGCCTGGTCCGAAGTTAATCCTGCCATTGCCATTTTATCAAGTGCGCCGGCCGCATCTTGCGCACTGAATTTCGTTTTTGAACCCACTTCCATTGCGGCTGCCTGCATCCGTTCCAGGTCCTTAGTGAAGTTCTCGCTTGTAACGTCTAAATCCTTAAACTTAGCACCGGCCTGAGTAACGCTATCCTCAAACTCAACATATTTTTTTGTTGAATCAACAATAGCAGCAACTCCGGCAGCAGCACCAATGGCAAGCATATTTTTGGCAGCACGCTTACAGCTGTTTCCAAACGCATTCAGACTTTTTTCAGCCTGCCTCATATCATTTTTTATTTTTGAGTTTACAGCTTTGGAAACGCCTTTTAATCCGTTCATCTGAGTTTCAATCTTTTTTATCGGAGCGGTCATAGCATCAACCGCCTTAAAAACAGTTTCAACAGCGTATTTACTTGCCATGATTTCTTTTCGCCTCCTTTGTAGATTTTTGAATTTCGATTAAGCCCGGAATCAAAGCGTCATACCAAAAATGAATATCGTTTAAAGTCAAATCATCAGGTAAGACCGGCAAATGATAATCAGAGTAGATTTGCCTGATAGCCGTACAAGCTCCGGTCATCAGATCCACTTTCTTTCTTTTGCCGTCTACCGCAATTTCAAACTTTAAATACTCAAGAAAAAACCCGCGATAGCCTGTAAGAGCTTGTAATCAGTCGCATGGATTTTATCGAAAAATCCATTGTCTTTTCCTGTCATTGCGCTCATAACGCAATTTAATTTTTTGAATGATTCAGTTTCCTTCATGCCGTCCATTGCTCTAAAGAGCTTACCATTCGGCTGACCGATTTTAAGTGTAACACCGGCAAAGTTCTCAGGACTTCTGGAAGAAATAGTGTACTCAATATTTCCATCATCAAATACCAGAAGACCAATAACGCAGGCATCAATAAGACGTTTTTTACCGTCTTCAAAACCTTTTAAATCTTCATCATTCATGTTAGCAGTTTCGCGATCAATTCCGGTAACATCGCACCAGTTGTCAAACTCTTTTTCTGCCTGTTCTCTTGCAACTTTCTCATCTGCCATAATTTAATACCTCTCTATAAAAATTAAAGCAGAAAGCTCCCGGCGCACCAGGAACCTTCTGCTTAAAGTTCCGTATGATTAACCAAGTTTCTCACATGAACCGTTCAGCGTGATAGCAGCAGTACCTTCTTTCATGTCTGCCTTTACTGCATCAGTAAGCTGCATAGAGCCACCAATAACAGTGCCATCAACCATAGTTGCAGAAACGTCAAAGAACTCCATACTGTCCTGACATTCCTGTAGGAACTCCATATCATCATTGTCATTAGTCAATGTTACATGAAGTCCTTCAATCGCGCCGGCATGACGGCTCTTTACGATTCTGTTAGTTCCGTCGCCGTTAGGCTTTACTTCGTTGTTAAAGCCTGAATAAGTGATTTCGCAGGTATCTTCTGCATCACAAGTAAAACGGCGGCCATTGATTACGATAGATTCAACGCATCCAGAAGCCATTATTCACCTCCAAGATAGAAGCCAAAGAATACATCAGTTGAAGAAACTTCAATGTTTCCACTGAGCTTTACAGGGAATTTCACATTCAAACGCTTAGGATTCTCGCTGTCAATTTTGACTTCAAGATTTTTCTTTGTGAACTCTGCATCACTGATAATGGCTTTGCTTGCCAAAGATTTTGCAAGGTTTACAAAAGCAGTCACAACCATCTTAGGCTGTACAGCGTTAGGATTAGTTACCACATCAGCATCCGGAACAAGAGGAACACCAATCATTTCGTCAGCTTCCATAATGAGGCGGACGTTGTAAACAACGTTCATCAGCTTCATCATATCTACAACGTAGCGGCGTGAAGGATATTTTCCCTCAGCAATCGGATGATAGAATGTAATAATATCATTCAATCTTGCAGCTGAGCCTTCTTTAATGTTTGTAGAAGACCCCTTAGAAACTGCCTGATTGCGGACGTTGTAATCTTCCTGAACAAGATCATCACCAGTATGAAGACCTGTCAAAAGTCCTTTATATCCGCAGGCTGGATCCTTGTCAGCCTGTGTCATAATGTCGCTTACAAGACCCTTTGCAGCAACTACAAAAGGCATTTCGCGTGAACCAACCGAAGGAATCAGGAAGTTTATGTAATCGTTAGGACGAGCATCAGTTACAGCTGTACGAGTAGCATAGTTGTCAGTACATCCGTGAGCTACAAGACAGCCCTTCTTGTTAAGAACGCCCCAGCGTCCTTCTCCCCAGTTCTGGTATTTATCCAGGTTAGTTGTATTATTGTAAGGGTAAAGGTCAAGAACAACAGTTTCCCAAACGCCGCCGATAGCAGCAAGAGCGGTATCAACGTCGCCGTCGATAGAACCGCCTGAAAGCTGAGTAACGCTGAAAGTCAAGCCGGCAATGTCAGCCTGCAATTCAGTCTTAACCTGATTTCCAATTGTACCCTTAAATTTCGCAGTAAGCGGAATAGCATGATCATCAAGATCGCCGGCAGTTACAGGCATATTCAAAACGCCGTTAATAGCTGTTTTTACTTTTGCAAGTACACCATCGCCGGTGTCGTCTTTTGTAACGGCAAACTCAGCAACAATACCGCCGATATAGATTTTACCGCTGCCATTTTCTGTAGCAGTTCCGGTAATTCCAAGACTTCCAGCCGCAGCAACAGCACTGGCTCCCTCTGCAACCGGATAAATTGTTACAGGGAAACTTGCGCCATTTCCGCTAAGCGGGAAAAGCTGCAAGGCAGCCAAATGAAGAGGAGAACCATAGCCATAACGCTCTGCTACCAAAGCCGCGCTAGATTCACATTCATATTTTTTAGTCGAATAAGCAACGTTGCTATTACCTGGACCTACAATTGCAAGTCTCTGAGGCAGAAGAGCAGCCTTGCCAGCGTTAAAGTTCTTGTAGCTAACTTCAACGCCTGTAACGCGTGAGATAGCAGAAGCACTTACACCCATCTTATTCCTCCTGATCCATATTCACGATAACCAATCCGGTATCGTCTAAGATTTCCAAAGATATAGGCGAAATTTCAACGCCCTCTACCTGAGGCGAGTGTTCAATCAGATCAACAGTCATAACGACGCGCACAATGCAAACTCTTCCAGCTGCACTCTGCTGACTAGGCATTCCTGTAGTCCTGCTGTTTACCGAACGCGATAAAACAACACCCCTCAACCCCAGATAGCTGTAATTTGCGGCGCAAAGAATGTTCCGGATTATCCGCGCAGTTTTCCACGCTTTCACCGTTGCCATGCGCCCCAGTCTACCGTCGCCGTCAAAAGTTCCGGTAGCATAACAGTCAATGTTAAAAGTGGCTGTCATATTACTTTTATTTCTGTCATCAGTACCTTTTTGACGTGTATCACCCACAAGCGACACATTCACAAGCGGAAAAACACTTTCGTCCTCTTCCGTTTGCAGATCCCACGGATGATCATTCTCCAGATAAACCTTGATATTGTAATCATCCTTGCTTGATTCCCCGGCAGCTTCGGCAAGCTCAAACTGGTGAGCTGTCTCTAAAGCCAGGATGCCGCAAATCTGATCGCGTACAATCTCAACGTTATCCGGCGTACTTAAAAGCTCGTTGATTTGATAATCACTCATCCTCTTCTTCCTCGTCCTTAGACTTCTTTTTAAGATTCAAAGCCAAAATCAAACGTCCTACTCCAAGAGTTCTGTCAGGCTCAAATCGAACCACAAACAAAATCCATTCATGGCCGCTCATATCAACGTAAACCACACGCCAGCCGGAAACTGGCTTTACATATTCGCCGTCAGAAACAAAATCGCTCATTCTGAAACAAGCTGTAATCGTTCTTCCGGCAATTGGATTTCCTTCGGTATCAACCAGATAACCAATATCACCGACAAACCCCTGTAATGTAACGCCAGTTCCGTTAGGTCGAAGCAATGTAAAATCGACAGCTCCGCCAGTTTCTTTGTCAGTCAAAGTTACTGCTAAATCCGCTTCTGCAAGCTGTCTCAAACCCATTTACTTTCCACCTTTATTTTTTTCAGTATCAGCTTTTCCGGCGTCGTCTTTTCCAGCATCAGCTTTTCCGGCGTCGTCTTTTCCAGCGTCGTCTTTTCCAGCATCAGCTTTTCCAGCATCAGCTTTTCCGGCGTCGTCTTTTCCAGCGTCGTCTTTTCCAGCGTCGTCTTTTCCGGCGTCGTCTTTTCCAGGTTTAGCATCAACTTCGATAATCTGTTTTTTTTCTAATGCTCTTTTAAAAGCATCTTTCGGATCAAAGATTTTTTCAGTAATTTCATCACCGGGAAGATAGTCCTTGCCGTTGTTATAAAAACAGTTACCATCCGCAATAACATATTTTTTCATAAGCTACCTCTTACGAAACAACTGTCAAGCAACCAAAGCGGTCAATTGAAACAGGAATACAGATAGGACGTGTAGTTGCCTGAGCAACAGTTGTGTCCTTATCTTCATTGTTGTAAACCTTGTTATGAACCTTCATACCGCCATTCGGATAAATAACAGTATCAGGAACAACAGAAACAAATGGCTCAACCATTCCAAGTGAAGGAACACCACCGTAAACAAGACGGAAGTCAAGATCTTCTATATCAGCAAGCATGATAACTTTTTTGTCATCAACAAATTTATTTGATGTAGAACCTTTGAAATCCTGGTAACGTCCGTTATAAACCCAAAGGTCATAACGATAAGCTCCTGATTCAAGATAACCCATGTACTTACCCCCTTTATTAACAAGGCGAGGAGAGAAGTTACCAAGACCAAGACCGTCCTTTTTAACAGCATTCTGAACCTTTGTGTCCTGAATGAAATAATCCCAAGCAGCAGCACCGAAAATAATGTTTTTCGGATCTACAAGACCATCAGCACGAATTGCATCTGCAAGAGCATTCAGATCCTTAATAGGATCAGCTGAACCGCCATCCCACATATTTGTTACAGATTTGATATGAGTGTTCTTTGGCTTGAAATCCAAAACATAAGCCTCGTTTCCGGCATCATCAGTAAGAGTGAGCTTACCAGTCTGGAGAACCTGAGAAGCCTGCAACTCAATAGAACGATTGAGCATTCCATACATAAGCTGGAAGCCACGTTTTAAGATGTTTACCAGGCGGCCAAGCCAAGTACCGATAGCTTCATATTCATTTTCACCCGGCTGTCTTTTAAGCAGGTCAAAAATATTTACCGGACGAGAAAGTTTATATACAGGAGGCTTAACCTGTTTTCCTGTAAACACATCATCCGCAATTGCAATGGCACCGTTTGAAAGGTTACGAAGAACAGGCGCAACCTGTTCGCCTGAACGAACGATGTCAATGTCAATATATTCTGCATCAGTGTAATCTTCTTCGCTTGTTTTAAAGAAAGAAGCGAGGAAACCCATTTTATCCATCTTCGGAAAGCTCTCGAAGATTTTAAGAACCTTTTCCTTGAATGCGCTCTGCATATCAATACTCCTTTATAACTACTGATTGTCAGTAGAATTCATTTCAGTAATAGTTACTGGAATAATTCCGGCTGTCTTAGCCAGGTCTTTCTGCAATGCAGTAGCAGCAGTACCAGCAACCTTAATCTTAGAACCGTCTACAGGTCCGGCAATGTAAGCAGTAAGAGGAACATCTTTACCAGATGTACCACCTTCGAGCTTGTCGCGGCCAGTATAGATAGCACAAATTGGATCAATAAGACCAGATACAGCGATTCCAGTGTACGGAATGAATTTACCGCTTCCACCTCTATCGCGTGCAAGAAGATCACCCTGAACAACTTCGCCGTTAGCAGCGATAGTTACCTTACCAGATTCATAGAAACCGTCACCCAAAACGATTTCTTTATCAGAACCATAATTCTGAACATTCATGTTAGGCATAATTAGTTTCCTCCCACAGCTTTGTCAAAAGCAGCCATCATAACTTCTTCTTTGTTATTAGAAGCGGTAGCTGGAGTAGCTGTATCAGCAGGATTATCTTCCTTGCGAGCAGCAACAGCAGCGTTTGCAACACGCTTTTCAAAATAAGTTGTCTGTACGGTTTCATCAGCTACAGGATTACCTTCGCGAATGAACTTTGCAGACACATCCAGACAGCCTGCAATTTCGCCCATTTTTAAATGAGCATCACAGCGCAAGCGTTCTTCTTTAGAACCTTCTGCTTTACCAGCTGCAAAAATCTCAGCGTAAAGAGCAGGCTCTTTAGATTTGAGTTCCTCGATAGTCATAACGCTATCCTCCGTATTTTTTTGAGCCGGTACCCCGGCATTATTTTCAGGAGCGTTATGACTTTCGCCATGCTCCATTTTCACAGTTTTATCAAGAGAAGCTGCTAAAATGTTTTTAGCACCTTCCAGCGAAGCTGCAATCTCTTTATAGTCAGCCTCATCCACAATCTTTGTCTCTTTGCGAGTTTTCTCAACGCACATCTTAGCGTTATTAAAGAAAGCTGCTTTATCAGTGTTATCAACCGCAGAACCGCTGGCAATTACTTCATCTGCAAAACCGGCATCAACAATCTCAGAACCGAAAAAGAAAGTTTCCTCATCCATCAGAGAATGAATCTCTTTTGCATCTTTTCCGGAAATCTGTTCGTAATACTTAGCCATCAGGTTATCAATCGAAATAAGTAAACCGGCTTCTTTTTCAAGCTCCAGGTGATTACCCATAACCGTAGACCATGCGTTATGAATCATGTAAACAGCATTGTCTTCAACAAAAATTTTGCTTTCCGGATTTTCGATTTTTGCCGCAAGCGCGATAATAGATGCGCTGGATGCAGCCATTCCCTGAACATAAGTTTCAACAGTTACCTCTTTATGCTGGCGCATAAAGTTCCTGATAACGTTGAAAATTGAGATACATTCCCATACAGAACCGCCGGGCGAATCAATCACAATTTGAACTTTGTTATCTTCTTTGTCATAATCATCAAGCTCACGACGCATAAAGTCAGCAGTTATACCGCTTTCCCACCATGAATCGCCTATGCGCTTATTAACCAATATTGATTTCATAGTGTTATTTTGTACCCATCGCACTGGAAAAACTATCAACAAAAATAAAAAAAAAGTCCGGCATTTCTGCCGGACTTCCTCCCACTTAAAGACTTTCTCCCACTTATAAAGCCCTTAATTGCTCATACAAATTACCAAGAGCGTTTCCAATATGATTAACACATTTTTCACTCAAACCGCCCCTGTTATTCGTCATAACCTCAGAATAAAGCTCCAGATGATACACAATATCATCAATCTTTTCCCTGATTTCAAAAGGAACTTCTTCCTTAGCTGGTAATTTTTTTTCGTCTGCCATAATAAAACTCCTAATTTTATTTTTCATCGAAGTTTTTCAAAAAGTACAGATTACACATTGCATGATCCAGATGACTTTTTCCACTCTCCGGATCTACCTTTTCCCCGCTCTGCCATGCCGTTAAATGTCGCATTAAGGCAGCAAAATATCTGTTCTTACCGTCAGGAACTTTCTTCCAGTTATCACGCGTATATTTCTCCGCACCAAATGTAAGAACTTCGACACAGCCTGTTAATGCTTTCAGGTCCAGAAGCGACCAGTCCGGCTTGCCTTTATCTGCCTTAACTCCGCATCCAGAATGAATGTCTTCCATCAGGCTTAAATCTATTTTATCACTCATTTTATTTTTTAAACCTCAAAAAGCCTAAAAGATTCTCACAGCTCCGAACCTTGAATTTTACGCCGTCCTGCTTAAATCCGTCCTGTTCCGCCACCAGGATAGAACAGCCATCAACAACACCCATAACAATAGCAACATGACCATACTTATTTTTATCTGTAGGACCCCACACAGCCACATCACCAACGCAAGGATTTATATATACTTTCTCAAAATATTTTTTCTCCAGAGGCATTTTTTCATAGTTCAAAAATAGATCTTTTGCACCTTCCACGCCTCCTGTATGCGGAATCCCCAGCACGTCCTGGCAAAGCTGCCGGAATAAATCAACGCATTGCGCGCCGAATACCTTGTCATAATCACATTTTTTGCCGGTCCATTTATTCAAAAATTCGTCAATTGTCTGCATCGCTTCTTACTCCCTCATAAAGCTGTTTTGTAAGCTCGTAAGCCTTTTTTGTCGCCTTATAATCAGCCTTAAAATCTTTCAGCTGATTATAATATTCAATCGACATCAAAACCTTATCGCCTTTTTCTACATATTCCACATCGTCATCACCAGGCTTTGGAAAAACCGGCCACACTACTTCTGGAAGTACATATACAATTTTAGTCGTCGTCGCGCAGGCTGTCAGTGATAGCGTCAAACCTATCACGGCCACTAAGCCCATCAGTTTTATGCTTTTCTTTTTCAGCTTCATCAAACACCTCTTTTTTAATGCGAGCTTCATTCTGAGCAAGTTCTGCCTGATAACGCAGCCGCTCAGCCCTCTCATGTTCATCCTTGTATTTCTGAACGTTTTTTCTCCATGTCTTAAAAAGCAGAAACACCGCCAGAAGAAGAACAAGAATCACAATGCACAAAATTAAAATAGTTTTCACTGTAAGCCCTCCTCGTTTTCATGCCTTGTACTCAACGCATCACTTATCGCATAAGCTGCTTTCTGACCAAAATTAACACCAAGATACGCCGCAGAAATCCAGAAGAAATCTTTTAATACCGCGCTGAATAAATCCACAGATTTATCAATTGCAGTTGCAATGTTTCTGATACAGCAGATTAAGACTATAACACCCACAATCAGCGTTATAATCAGCCATACCAGCCAAACAAGAAATTTCCGGCTTTGCATTTTTGAACTTTTTTCTGTCTCTGTCTTTTCCTCGTCTGCCATATACACCTCTTATTTATGAATAAAATAACTAATTAAACCGTTTACCGCCGAAGTAACGACGATAGTCAAAACGATTGCCCCGATTTTTTTCCATGCGGCAAGTGCATTTTCGCCGCTTTTTTTTTCCAGTTTGTCAATTCTTTCCCGGATAGCATCATCGCTCTTAATGCTTTTGGATATACTTCTATCCAGTTTATCTTCCAGCTTATCCGAGTTATCCTTTATGGCCTTTATATTTTCAGCCATAACTGGAATGTTTTTGAGGATTTCTTCATGCTGATCTACTTTTTTTTCAATACTTTCAATTTTTGTATTCATTTCAGTCATCTGCACAGCTGTACTCTTTGACAGTTCAAACATCTGGAGCATCAGCTCTTTATTTGTTAATCCATCAGAACCCATAATGCACCTCCGTCTTACTCTTCGTTATTTTCATCGTCAGAATCATTATCATTGTCATCATTCTGATTTTTTGCCGGACCGTCTCCGTCCATACTGTAAGCAGGCTCTCCGTTATTGTTCTCAAGAATATGAGGATTAAAGCCAAGCTGGTGAGCGTAATTGATTTCTCGTTTAAGCTGAGCTGCAACTTTTCTGAATGACTTGCCGTTAATTCGGCGGCATTCATCGTCAAATGTCGTAAGACCATTATCCAGCGCATCATTCGCAGCCTTAACGTCTTTAGTTCTTTCAACGCTAGGGCGTGCAATTCCGCTCCAGGTACAGCTGAGCCATGCAGCTTTAATCTGCCATAATTTTGGATCAATAAACGCCGGAATAAATCCAGGAAGCGCAAGCATTCCGCTTAAAACCGCCTGAATAACAAACTCCTCGTAAATAATCTGACAGAAGTCTTTTGCATTTTTGAAATTACGATATTTCAGATAAACTTCAAACTCGTTATTAGCCTGACGGCTTGCAGAATAGCTTGATGTAAACTTTAATTTTGCAATTTCCGGAGGAATTTCAAGCGACCAGCATATAGCGTCAATAATCGCAGCTTCAAAAACAGAAAAATTAACATTCGGACGATTCGTCTGGTAACTTACAACCTCTTCGCCTGGAGCAAGATCATCAAACACCGTTCCCGGCTGCATCAGCTGAATAGGCTGGTGTCCTTTTGGTGGAACCTCAGAACCGATTCCTGTTTTTATATCGTCTTTTTTAAGCCGCTCCAAACCCATAGTCGGACGAGTTCCAAATGGAGTGTCAGGAGATTTTTTGACCGTAAACGCAATCAAAGCGTTAATTACAGCGGCGCGAAGCTCTGCATCCTTGTATTTATCAACATCAGAAAGCATTGAAAGCACATTGGCCAGAAGCGGCTCGCCGCGCACTTTGTCGCTCATTTTCTCTGAGCCGTAAACCATCCAGCTTATCTGTCTGCCTGATTTCTCACCCTTTACAGGAATACGTTCAGATTTCAAAACGCCGTTTTCCGTAGTCTGTACAAAATAAGCAACATGACGGTTATATTTATCAAGCTCAACGCCATGAATAATTCTGTTGCCATCTTTACAGGTATAATCCGCAGGAGTTCTGATATAATTTCCGTTAATCCATTGCCACATCGGAAGCCCATTCGTATGATTAACGCGTGCAACAATAATACCATCGCCACACAAAAGAGCCTCACGCCTTACAAGCTCCTGGAATTCGCCAAAAGTCAATTCCTTGCCATAGTCAAAAAGCTCATAATTATTTGCATAAAGTGAAAATTGAGAAGTGATTAAATCGCCGTACTTAACAGCAAGATCAGCCCGTTCAAGATCATCCATTCCCGGCCATAAAACATCTTCATTCGGGCTGCTGTTTGCAGTCAGTCCGGTAAAAATCTCATTGCGTAAAATGCGGCGCAAAATACCGCGTGCATAAGGCGAATCAGTCCAAAGCTCCTGAGATTTCTGTCTCAGCATCCAGTAATCAATCGAATTAAAAACCTTAACTAAGCTAAGAGAACCGCGGAATTTTTCTCCGTTCCATACAGAATTACCAGCCAGAGCCTCTATAACCATGCGCTGATATTTATTGTGAATCTCAGCTTCCCATTTCTTTCTCGATTTAAAATTAAAAATACCCATTTAGAACCCCGGACAAATCTGAGGACATCTGCTGCCCCCATTTTTCAAACGCGCTTCCAGCGTCGCTATTTCACCTAAGAGCTTTTCGCGCCTCATATAAAGATTACTTAAATCAGCACGGCTCACAGTCTGCTTATCCTGACCGGTATCAATCGTATAAGACTGAATGTTTCCGTTTTTATTAAAAGCTGTTATCGCTTTTTCAATTTCGTATAAAAGAATTTTGGCATTCGTTAATTCATCTTGCCAGAAAGTCTGAGAATCCTCATTTACAACAGGACTTTTATCATCGATAATCATACAGACTATTATTAACCTGAAAAACTGGAAAAACTATCAACAAAAACTTGATAGTTTTTCCAGGAAAACCGCCGCCATAATAAAGCCATGTATTCCGGCTATAAGATGGTCATAGATGACCCCTCAAAGTTCCATTTACTCACAGAAGATATGCAGAAAACCATGTTAAAAGCAGCTGCCGCAACCGTAAATGTTCAGGCTTTTCTTACTCGCAAAAATGCAGTTCAAACCTTTCATACAGATTTTACTCTAAGAAATGACTTTACTGAAAAATCTATTTATGTAGCACAAGCTCCTAAAGAAGCAATGAGTTTCTCAGAAATTGAAAGTCATGTAGGCGCATTAGATAGAGCTTCATATCTTGAACGTCAGGAGACCGGCGGCACACATAAACCAACAAACGGCGGTCAGCTTTCAATTCCAACAATCGCAGCTCGTTCTGGAAGTAGACGTAAGCCAGTTGAAGACTCAATGTACCGTAGAAAAGTTAATAAAAAGATTATTAAATACAACCCATACCACAAAGGCACTGGAAAATCCGCGCTTGTATCAGCCGCAGAAGTTGCCTATGAGCAGAAGAAATTTCTCAAATACAATAAAAACATATACCGCGTAACCAGCTTTACCAAGTCCGGCGACAATATCAAGTTTAATCTCCAGATGATCTATTTCCGCGGCAAATCAGAAACGCAGACAAAAGCTACCCACTGGCTCACTCAGGCAGCACAAAAGCCCACCCAGGATGCACAGGCAATTTTTAATTCTCAAATGAACAAGCTCGACAAATAAAAAAACTCCAGCCGCCGAGCTGGAGTTTAACAAGAAGACACAAAAATGCAGAACAAATTTATGTCGATTTATTTATATCATGGTTTTGCACATTTTGCAACCATTTCAGAAAATCATCGCTAGGATTCGCTTTTTCCATCCTCTCGCAGAAATCCTCGCGTTTCACAAAGAACTTCACGCAGTTAAACTTTTTCAAAAACTTCACGTCGCAGACATTCAAACCATAGTTTTTCACCAGCTCGCAAAAACTGCATTCAAGCCCGCTCATCTTATTCCAGCGCATTGTTTCCCCAATCACCGGATAATCATGCAGCAGCAGTTCTTTTTCAAAAGCAATATAAAATTGCAGGCTCCCCTTGTCGCTTCGTGTCATATTCTCCCCTAATCCATCGTAAACATCCCGTAAGCTGCATAATTCCAGAATGCGCTCCAGTCAAGCATATTGCCCTGGAGTTCATTTCGGCAGATAGAATCTGCAAAGATTTCCAGAGCTGCAAGATTGTAAACGTAAGTATCAAAACCGTGATTCGCAGCTCCAGGCTTCGCTCTCCATACGGTCCTGATATATTTATTCGTCCGCTTGTCGTATTCCTCAACCTTTTCCTCAGCCTCAAACATCCTGAAATAATCATCATGGAAATTGTCAGGAAAATTCGGGAACCAGTCCGGCTGCTTCGTTCCCTCATCCCATTGCAGCATATTCATAGCACGCGAAATTCTGTCTTTAAGTTTTCCGGTATTGATATGATATGCCAGCGGCAAGCCGATAGCTTCAAGTGTTTTCCGGTTGAAAAGCTGGTAAGTCTCGCCGTTCTTAATCCAGTCAGAACCTTTACAGGCATAAACTCCGGCAGTGAAACGAGCGCAGAACGCATAAACCCAGTCAGTGTAATGACCACTATCCACAAGAGTAATCGCAATTTTGTATTTTTTGCCGTCATCAGCAACAAAAGTTGTATTTTCTATGTATTCCGCGAGCCTATCCCATACGCCGTAAAAATCTTCCGTCGGACCGTCAAACTTCTGAAAATCCACAGTCCAGGTAACACCGCGATCAGAAAATCCCTTAGTATCAACGTAAAGACATTCCTTCTGAACATCCACCGCACAGGTAATAATCCAGATAGGACTTCCTGCATCCTCGACCGCCATTTTATTCGGAACCTTGCCGCGCGCAAAACCATACCGCTTATGCAGCAACGCTTTTTCGCGCCTGATCTGTTCGTTCTGTTCCCGGAACGGTAACCCCTGCTTCAAATTGCGGAAAGCTCTGTAACCCTCTTTGTCTTTAATCCTGTTGTTTTTTATGTCCCAGCATTTCGCCCAGGCAATTACAAAGTCTTCCCAGGAAAACATTCCCGGAGGATTATAAATCGGCGAAAGATGATAACTTCGCGCATCCTTTTCATCGCTTTTTTTAGTCGGCCGCCATTCGCCCTTTTCCATGATAATTGCCTTATCATAGTTTTTCATGATTTTGCCGCAATACGGACATTTATATCCTACAGTTTCCAGCTTCGGCTGAAAGTTTTCGTCATTTTCCCAAACAATACCACCAATCTGATTATCATGCCCCTCGTCCCATACAGCCCATTCAAGCGGCTGCATTTCACCGCAGTATTTGCAAGGCACAAAAAATCGGCGTTCATCGCCCAGCTGATAAAGTCTCCAGATTTTAGAAGTCTGTTCTACCGTCGGAGTAGAACCAAAATAGATTTTTCTCGTTGAAGGGTAAGCATCAGAACGCGCAATCGCAAGATCTTCCATCGTTCCTTCACCCTTGATGTTCTCGCTCATACCGTCAAGCTCATCAACAAGAATTATTTTATACGAAAAGTTTCGGAACCTGTTACCGGACCGGCCGCCGACAGCATGAAGATAACCGCCCGGAAATTCCTTTTTGAATGAAGTATCACCGGTATTTCTCGCGCCGGCAGCTTTTTTAGTCTGAGCAAAAATCTTGTTACGCAAACCCGAAGTATCAATCATTCGGTCAATTTTCGTATCCATTGCCAGCTTTGCCATACCCTCATCAGGCAAAACATAGAGCATTGGAGCCGGATTACAACCGATACCGTAAAGCATGACAGTTTCCAGAATTGCCGTAGTTGCTCCAAGCTGATTGCCCTTCATAATGTAAACTTTATGAATCGGACTTTCAGGGCTGAAATTATCGACAATCTCTTTAAAATACGGAAACTGCTTAAAAGAAAACTTACCCGGAAACGGTGTCAGGTCCGCAGCCATATAGCGCACCTGGCAAACATAATCACTAGGTTTCAGATAATTTCTTTTAGCAGTTAAAGCAACAAAGCTCTTTTTGAGAAAATCAATATCCGCCTGATTTATTACGCACTTCAAATCCCGCTCATCCTCACATTATCATATAAACTTTCATCACCATAAATGCAGTGGTAAATATCGCCTCTGAATAATTTGAAAATGCAGAAACCGCTTCCGATTTTATCTTTGTGAATCATTCTGTAACCAGGAAGCGGAACACAAAGCGGCACAACGTCATTAACATGAGCATACTGCCAGGCATCAGAAACACAACTTTTCACATATTCCCAAGTCTTACGCCCCCATAAAGGTTTAGGCGCGCCAAATGTAATAACATAAGGCTTAATATGAGTTCTGTAATGAAAATCCTCAGCTGCAAGAACACTCATTGCGCCGCCGTAACTCCAGCCGCAGATTTCAACCCTGTAATTTTTATGAACCTGAACCGCACGAATAAGCGCATCCATAACAAGATCATTGCAGCTTTTCCAGGCATTACCCCAGCCGCGCGCTACCTTCATGCAGCTTTCCTGCTTTTTGTAAATCTTCACCGGAAAATCAAAATTATTATGCCAGTCTCTATCCGTTGTAGATTCTTCAAACAAAAGCCTTACAGTTTTTTCATCATCGTAAACTTTAACAGCCCAGTCCACATCATCACCGCTTTTCGTGTACTGAGTTTTTTTAATTTCCTCGTAAAGTTCATTCGGCTTCATTTTCCTTTTCCTCCCACTCTTTTTTCGCACAGCCGTACATTACCATTTTTTTAATGCCGCACTGGCAAACCACCGCCGGAACAGCTCCGGCAAAAGGACAATGACCGTACACCCTTTCCGCACACTGATTGTTTTCGCTCACCGCGCAGAAACTATAGCAGGCTTCTTTTTTGTCGTTATTGTAATCAACAAATCTGATCATATTGTCCTCCTGTTACTACTTTTGAAAGTAGTAGCTATTCAAGCCTTTTGAATAAAATCATTAAGGCAAATACAAACCTCTTACCGAGTGGCATTTCCTTAATCTGATCATAAAGAACGCCCTGAGCTTTTACATAAGCATCCTTTACTTTTTTATTCACACTTTTTCTAATTTTCCTGTCGTTCTTTCCGCTCATCATTTACCTCTCAGCCGTTTTTTCTTTGCAGCTCACGAATCCGGCTTTTTATCATCGCCATAGTAACACCGCATTTTGTAGATGCAGCATCATCAAACAATAATTTTTCATGATTAAGAACGCTTAAAATCGACCTCTTAATCAGCATCAAATTTTCAATCCTGCAATCCTGTCTATTGCCGTTTAGAAAAATCAGGCAGGAATCTTCCGGAATCTTGCCGTTTTCTTTCTGCCAGACAATCCGGTGTTTTAATTCCCAAGTTTTAGGCTCTGCAACCTTAACCTTAATGTAACCGTCATCAACAATTACCTCAGTTCCTACCGGCTGCCAGTTATGCGGACGATGCCCCTTTTTGAACCATCCTTTTTCACAGCCTGGAGCGCAAAACCCCTTTTTCCCTTTGTTTGCGCTGATATGACCTTTTGGAAACCTCATATCAACGCCGCAAGGAAGATGATGCGCATGGCACCAGCCGCGCACCTGGCTCACAGAAAAATCTGTTCCAAAGCAAGCGTTTAATTTTTCAGTAGTAACCGAAAAATTAAAACCTTTCCGGTTGTCAATCAGCCATTTAATTTGCTCAGGAGTAAAAAGCAAAGCCTTTGAGCCGTCATATTTATAACCGCTCCTGATTTTATATCTGCTCATCGTAGCTTTTATTTTTCCAGCAGAAAATTCAGTTCCAAAACGCTCATTAAAAAGCCTTGTAATTTCTTCAAGCGGCTTTCCGGGCGCAGTTTCCCTGATATAATCCACCATTTCAGAAGTCCAGATTCTAGCACCCATGCTTTCCGCCTCCGCCGTTATCATCAGTCAGGTATTTTCCTGTACTGGTATTTTTTGGAACAAGCATTTCAGGAAGCTCACCCTTACCGGCATTCCCCAGAATTTCTTCCCGAAGTTTTAGAGCTTCAATCTGAGTTTTTCCATTCTGAATAATACTCTTAGCAATATTATTTACCGCCTGAGCACGCTTAATCTGTTTATCCAGCTCTTTTTCGCTTAACTTATCATTCATTAAGTCTTCAAGACACATAAACAGATGATCGTTTAAATCACATAAACTGTTTTTCATTTTTTAGCCTTCTTGTTGTTTTTATTTTTTAGCGATTATCGCCGCTTCCGTGAATCACACCTCGCGCAGCTCTGGAAGCAAGTTTATCAAGATTTCCCTGCATAACCTCTTCCAGGTCCAGACTGAGCAAAGTAGAAATTTCAGCCACAAACCAGCATACATCGCCAAGTTCCTTTTTAATTTCCTCGCGTCTGTCTCCGTCAATAATTCCGTTTGCATCGCGAACCGCCTTAGCAAACTTTCCGCTGACTTCTCCAGCTTCCTCAGCAAGCCCCATGACCGGATAACGAAAATCTCCGTTTTCCATTCCCATGTAACAAGCTGTCTCATGCGCCTTTTTCTGATACTCGTTGATTTCCAAGCTCATTTTATAACCCCTATTTTTTGCTGCTCGACCGCCCAGGATGCCGGAATTACCTTGTTTTTCCGCCGCTCGACCGCCGTATGCGCTTTTTTTTAAAAAAAATTTTTTAGATTTTACACCTTCATCTTCAATGCCGTACTCCTTTTTTATCTCCTCCAGATTTATTCCGATGAAAAATCCAGCTCTAAAAATTGACTGTTCAACAGAATTATCAATCGGAGCATTCGCAAAACCATCAGTTTTTTTTTGCCATTCCTCCGGCAGTTTCTTCTGTCTCCACTCTTCAAAAAAGTTTTCAGTATTCAAAGCCATAGTTAAATCCTCTCAAAAGCTCCGTCAGAAGCAACAGCTCAAAACGGACTTTCCCTGATATACACCTTGCCTTTTTCGCAAGCCTCAGCAATTTTCATTTCTTACCTCGCTTAATAAGTTTTTTAATAAACTTTATGCAGCTCATAATTAGCAGCATAAAGAAAAACTCTGGCCAGAAAGCCATACAGAAAGCAAACAGTAGTTTCTCATCCTTTTCTTCAACGTTGAACCATTTTCGCACAACAAAATAACATGAGAAAGAACCGATAAAAACAGCTGCTATCGCTGTAATTTCCTGCCACCCCATCAATAAGTCCTATATCCATGATAAAGCACGCAGAGCTTCCCTTCGTACACGCTGAAAAGTTCTACATACAAAAATCCAGGTTTACACCAGTATTTAGCAGCCATTTCACGCGCCTCAGCTTCGTCAGTCCGCTTGTATTTTCTGCCAACCATCACACCTTTAATATCAATAGCCCGCAGCCAGATGTCGCTGTCATTCTCAGCCAGACACTTCCGCCGCTCAGCTTCCATCACCATTTCAAGCAAAATAAACCTCCGCTACTTTCAAAAGTAGTACAACTTTTTTAAATAAAAATGGGCGACCAAACATATAACACCGCCCTGAGACATACAGATTTCCGGAAAATCTGCACGCTGTTACATCTCATCCGCATTTATTCTGCCACCTTTTCAGTGGCCGGTTAGTCGCTCCGCCCCGATCTAACGAGCTTCTAAAGAGCTAGCGTCCACGTCTCCAATCTAACCGGGCTTTTCTGCCTTGTAATCAGCACCGGGAAGCCATTCCCCTTTTTTGTGTCGATTCAGGAATTACAGTAACAACTCAAACCTGAATCCAAGCCGGCTGCCTTTAATGTCCGGCTGGTAAAAAAGCCAAAATTAAAAAATCTCAGAAAAAGAACTTACTTTTTCCTGGAATTCATTTTTCGACAGTTCCACTGTACCACCAAGCTCATAGCCAAAATCCCGCTTGCTAAATACAGCACCCTCGAAGTATTTTGCATCATCATCAAAAATACATCCCACCAGCTTTTCCCCGGAAACAACAAACTTTTTTCCGTCCAGTAAAATAACATAATCCCTGCATTCGCAGGCAAATATTTTTCTTTCTGTCTTCTCCTGCATTTTTCAGTCCTCTTGTTTATCAGTTTTCACGCGCCTGATTCTGGCCGTTACATCAATTCCACATCCTCCACAACTCAGCCGAACCTGTTTACCGTTCCGCTGGACGTAAACTTTATGGTCACAGTTCGGACACCTTATAATCAATCTGTCACCACTCTTAATTTCCGGCGGAATCGCCTGTAGTAAAGAACGAGCTTTTTCCATACCTGGATGACTTAAATTATAAAAAAAATCAAAATCAGCATCCGCCTTGTCAATTTTCACATTCACACTTTTAGCAGGCGCAGGCTTTACATTACTTCCGGTTTTAGGCGGAATAATTTCTGCATCTAATCTGTCTGAAACTTTCAATGGCTGATAACCATTTCCGATATTTATAAACACATTCATTTCTTAATCTCTCCAAAAATTACAACCATACTATCATGCTGGCCGCATCCTTTACTGTAAAATTGACCATCAGATCCTCGCTGCTCAAACTTTATTCTACCTCGCACAAAGTCAATTCTCTTTGCATTCGGTTTTATTACATCGTGAAATAAAGCTGTTGATGTACTCACCGGCAGAAGAAGAACGCAAATCTTACCTTTTCGACTTTCTTCAAGAGCTTTTATCACAAAAGCCTCTTTTAATTTTCTGCTATAAGGCGGATTAACATAATTTACCCCCCCCCATTCCACAGATAAACCGTCAAATGAAGCTTGATACGGACATGGATCAAAATCAAAATGAAATTCGTCATCAAGTTTTTTATAAAAACTGTCAGGCGTTTTCCAGTCATCGCCGCTGTTATTTCTTGCTATGCCTGTTTTCAAAATTTCAACTCCTGCTTAATTCTTTTAGCCCTCTCAATAAGCTCCAGGAGCTTCGGATTTTCAATCTTTGCCATACCGTTAAAAGTCAGAAAGCTCACAAACTCATCAATGAGCTTTTTCTGAGCCTGGCAAAGTCCTTCAAGCTCCATTATCCTTTTCAGATAACCGGCTTCAATGCCGGTCCGCCGACGGCGAACAATATAAGGCTCTCTCATTCAGCTTTCTCCATCGCATCGCTCACAATGTCGCGCAGATTGTCTTCCTGAGAATACCTACCCTTCATATTTTCAATACCTGCAATAATCTGATTCTTTGAATCCGTAATTGCAGCTGTAATATCATCGCTTAAAAGATTTTTGATTTTATTTCGCGCAGTTTCCGCATCTGCCTGAACATACGCAACCGCCTGATCCGCAATTCTTTCCGGAAGGTCCAGCAGCTTATTCATTAAAGCCTCTAAAAAACCAAAAACGCTGGCCTGAACAAAATCCTTAGGAATCTGTTCTAACCGGCGTTCCTGAATACGCTGTTCCTTTTCGTCTGCAACAGTCAGATCCTTAACAATCTTTGTGTACCGTTCTACATTGGCCATGCTTCCATGCTGCTGGATCAGTTCGCGCATTGTCAGATTAAGAAGCTCACCGGCTACACCGTTTCTGTCAGTCTCCAGATTCTTTGGACCGGCCGCAGCTTTTTTGACCGCTCCCACTTCAATCTGATTTCCGAAAGTTTCAAACTCATTTTGACTTCGCAGCTTCGCCTGGTGTTTATCCAGGTAACGCCTGTTCACAGGATTATCAGTATCAAGTTTTCCCGCAGAGTTCTGAACAAGAGACTTATTTTTTATTCCGATGCAGATTGCCGAGCGATTCACGCCGGCCATGCTTGCAAATACTGTTTGCGTTACCTCAGCCAATTTTTCCCTCAGGACCGCCAGCGCAGTTTTTATGCTTTTTTGGCAGTTTTTCTGTTGTTTTATGTCATTTTAACATCATTGTTTAATTTTAACAAGTGCAAGTTTAACTATTGTTTAATCTTAACCAGAACATGACACACAAATGACAAAAAGCAGGGCACGCCGACTAAT
>Ga0247611_10002395_pt1 | contig 30358 bp, 24 predicted proteins | sample 177DNAGHGhighgp2_FD_192422 | JGI IMG/M metagenome (GOLD analysis project Ga0247611, IMG submission 192422) | Sheep rumen microbial communities from Palmerston North, Manawatu-Wanganui, New Zealand - 1770 DNA GHGhigh gp2 | ecosystem: Host-associated > Mammals > Digestive system > Stomach > Rumen... | reverse complement strand
TATATCAACGTACGGTACTTCCACACACGTAGGCGACATCTCTGAGGCTAAAGCCATTAAGGATGTGTTTGGTGAACACGCATTCAAGCTCAACATCAGTTCAACCAAGTCGATGACAGGTCACCTGCTCGGAGCAGCCGGAGCTGTTGAGGCTATCATAAGCATACTGGCTGTGAAGAACGACATCGTGCCACCAACAATCAATCACGACGAAGATGATAAGGACGAGGAAATCGACTACAACCTCAACTTTACATTCAACAAGGCACAGGAACGTACCATCAGAGCCGCGTTGAGCAATACTTTTGGATTCGGTGGACACAACGCTTGTGCTATATTCAAAAAATTTGAAGCATAAACACATCGTGCTTCTGAAGGCTGACAACAACCTCTACAAAGCATGAGAGTAATAAAAGATATAAAATCTCAGATAAGGCTTCTTTTCCGAAAGGATAAGAAGCCTTATCTGCAGTTGAAGAAGATAACCGGTTTCATCCCAAACAACCTAATAATCTACCAGACGGCTATGCGACATAAGTCGCTTGCAAACAACGGAGGCAGCCACATCAACAACGAGCGTCTTGAGTTCCTTGGCGACGCTGTGCTCGGATGTGTGGTAGCAGACATGCTCTACAAGCGATACCCCAACAAGCAAGAAGGATTCCTAACAACGCTCAGAAGCAAACTCGTCAGACGAGATATGCTCAACAAACTGGCTGAAAAAACGGGATTGGAAGCATTTATCAACTATAGCGGAAAGAAAACATCGGCACACAACTCCTATATGAACGGAAATGCATTTGAAGCATTCATAGGAGCAATCTATCTCGACCAAGGCTACAGAAGAGCAGAATGGTTTATCAACAACCGTATGTACAAGCCATTTGTTGACATAGAGAAAGTGGCGAAGACTGAGGAAAACTGGAAAAGCAAGATTATAGAATGGTGTCAGAAATACCAACTCGACATCCATTTCGAAACAGTCAGCGAAACACTCATGCACGACAACACAACAACACGATTCACATCACGTGTCTGCATAGAAGGAGTGTTCTGCGGAGCTGGAGACGGATATTCCAAGAAAGAAAGCCATCAGGAGGCAGCAAAACTTGCCTACAACAAAATACGAAGAGACAAAAACCTTAATAACGAGTTGATTGCCAAAAAGAACATCAGGGAAACAATGAAAGATAGTTAGATACTATGCGATCGACTAACTGATGGATAAAGCAGATGTAACCATAATTTAACATTAAATAATTCCACATCCTCGCTTTTCAGCAAAATTATCCGTAACTTTGTAAATCATTGAATCAACAGATGAACTTAATAAAAAAACTATGGCTCATCACAAATAATAACAACCAACGAGTCAACTCGTCAACTCGTTTTAAAGAAACTAACAACTTGTCAACTCGTTAACTCGTTAACTAATTATTATTATGAACCCAACTAGAATTCTGAATAAATTCTATTTCGCCAGAAGAAGAAAAACCATCGAACGATTCTCCACCGAGGCAGAGGCTTTCCAGATAAGAATGATGCAACATCTCGTGGAAAGAGCCACTGACACATTATGGGGACAAGAACATAAGTTCGACAATATAAAATCATACGACGATTTTTCAAAGAGCATGGAGATCAACTCCTACGAAGAGTTGAAAGCTTATATCCACAGAATGCGCCAAGGCGAGACCGACATATTATGGCCAGGAAAAGTACAATGGTTTGCCAAGTCATCGGGCACTACCAACGACAAGAGCAAGTTCATACCTGTAAGCAAGGAAGGATTGAAAAACATGCACTATAGGGGCGGAACCGACTGTGTGGCTGTCTATCTGGGAATCAACCCTAAGAGCAAGATGTTCAAAGGCAAGAGCCTCATACTGGGAGGAAGCCACGAGCCAAACCTCAACACACCTAACTCACTGGTAGGCGACCTAAGCGCCATACTCATCGAGAACATACCAAAACCTGTGGAGTTCACACGAATTCCTAAGAAAAAGGTAGCTCTTCTATCCGATTTCGAACAGAAACGCAACGAAATAGCTCAGATAGCAATGAAGAAAAACGTCACAAACATAAGTGGCGTGCCGTCGTGGATGCTGTCGGTACTCAACCGCATGATGGAGATAGCAGGCGAGACCACTCTCGACAATATATGGCCAAATCTCGAGGTATTCTTCCATGGAGGTGTGGCATTCACGCCTTACAGGGAACAATACAAGAAGATTATCACCAATCCGAATATGCACTATCTCGAGACATACAATGCTTCTGAAGGGTTCTTTGGAATTCAGACTGATATCAACGACCCTGCAATGGCACTTATGATCGACAACGAGGTGTTCTATGAGTTCATACCAATCAGCGAACTCGACAAGCAAAACCCAACAGTCTTGCCTCTATGGGGCGTGGAGACTGGAGTGAACTATGCCATGGTCATCAGCACACCATGCGGACTATGGAGATACCTCATTGGCGACACTGTGCAGTTTACACAGAAAAACCCATATAAATTCATCATCACAGGACGTACAAAACATTTTATCAACGCATTCGGAGAAGAACTCATTGTTGACAACGCAGAGAAAGGTATCGAACAGGCTTGTATCGCAACGGGAGCACAGGTAAAGGAATATACTGCTGCACCGATTTTCATGGACGACAACGCAAAATGCAGACATCAATGGATTGTGGAATTTGCTGTAAAACCTGAATCCGTGGAGGAATTTGCAACCATTCTCGACCGTTCGCTGAAAGCTATCAACTCCGACTACGAAGCTAAACGACATAAGAACATCACTCTTCAGCCACTTGAAATAGTGGAAGCTAAGCCAGGATTATTCGATGAATGGCTAAAGCAAAAAGGAAAACTGGGAGGACAGCACAAAATACCACGTCTCAGCAACAACAGACAATACATCGACGAACTACTGGAAATGAATAGTAGTTTATAGTTGATTGCTTATTGTCGATTGTAGGTATAGATATAATAATTTTTAATTATTAATTTTAAAAATTCCCGATGAGGAAACTGCTCTACATAGTTCTGACAAGCATTCTGGTTGTGGCTTGTGCCAGCATAGGTCAGCCGGATGGAGGACTCTACGACGTAGATCCTCCACGCATTCTCAGCACATCACCTCAATACGGGAGCATAAACACGAATGCTAAGAAAATAGTATTGCAGTTTGACGAGAACGTGAAGCTCGACAACCCTTCGGAGAAAGTTATTATATCACCTCCCCAAATCAACCAGCCAACTATAGAGGCTAACGGAAAGAAAATAACCATTACTCTCAACGACTCACTCAAGCCAGGACAAACCTACACCATTGACTTCGCGGATGCTATTGCCGACAACAACGAAGGCAATCCCATGAACGACTATGCTTTCACATTCTCTACGGGAGAAACCGTCGACACATTCCAAGTGTCGGGTTATGTGCTCGACGCTTCAAACCTCGAACCAATAAAAGGCATTCACGTGGGACTATACTCCATACCTCATGATGAGGACGACGTGGACGACAGCATTTTCACAACAAAGGAATTTGAGAGAGTGTCGAGAACCGATGCATCAGGTCACTTCGTTATTAAAGGTCTGAACCCCGAGGTGCAATATCGTGTGTTTGCGCTGAAGGATATGGACCAGAACTTTATGTTCAGCCAGAAAGCCGAAATGATTGGGTTCAACCACCAACACATCTCGTCTACAGCATCTCCTGACGTGCGACAAGACACAATTTGGCACGACTCCATATACTATGATTCAATTATATATACACCTTATACACACTTCTATCCCGACGACATAGTGATTACAGCTTTCACGGAAGAAGGACAAAGCCGTGCTTTCACAAAACGAGAAAGGCCTGAGCTCGAACGGTTCACACTTTTCTTTACTGCACCTGATTCTACCCTACCCGAAATAAAAGGACTCAATTTCAGAGCCGACAACGCATTCATCGTGGAAGCAAACGAAAGAAAGGACACTATCACATACTGGATTCGCGATTCGCTCATCTACAATAAAGACACGCTTCAGATGACAATGACATATAACTACACAGACACACTCAACCAACTGGTGCCGCGCACCGACACACTGCAACTGTGGTCGAAAGTGTCATACGAGAAAATACAGAAGCGAAAGAAAAAGGAATGGGACGACTACAAGAAAGAATATATCAAGGAATATAAACAGGAACAAAGGAGGAAAAAAGCTGAAAGCAACACGGAAGGAGGGGAAGGAGAGGAACAACCTAAAGGAAAGATCAACGATGAGGACATCGCTATTCCACCTATGCCGGAAAAATTTATCGACGTGAGGATGAGCAACGGAAATATTAATCCCGACCAAAATATAGACTTCACGTTCAGCGAACCAATCGACACTCTTTATGCCGACATGTTCCATTTCTATCAAACAATCGACTCGGTGGACTACAATCTGCCTTTCATCATCAAGCGTATGCCTAACACATCGATGAAATTCCGATTCTATGCCGAATGGAAGCCCGACAGCACATACACGCTGGTGGCAGACACTGGTGCTGTGGTAAACATATACGGAAAACGGATGGCAGGCCTGAAACGAACCATCAAAGTGAAAGGTCTGGATAAGTTCAGCCAGCTAACCGTCAACCTGATTAATGCAGAAGACTGTGCTATCGTTTCGCTTATCAACCAGGCGGGCGCAACAGTAAAAACAAAAGAGGCTAAAGACGGCAAAGCCGACTTTTTCTACATCGACCCGGGATTCTACTATTTAAGCATGTTCTACGATCGCAACGGTGACGGCAAATGGACTACTGGCGATTATTCACTGCAACGTCAGGGAGAAGAGACTTTCTTTTATCCTAATGCCATCAACCTGAAAGCACAATGGGAAATCACACAAGACTGGAATCCCACATCCACACCTCTCTTCAAACAAAAACCAGAGAAGATAACAAAGCAAAAACCTGATAGGAAGAAGAGTAGCAGAGATCGCAACAAAGAAAGAGAAGAAGAACAAAAACGCAAAAACAGAAGATAATAGTTTATAGTAGATTCCTAATTAACTTCGTTGAACCTGATTCGCCATGGAAATGCTTAAGCAAGCTTAGCATTTCTCATTTGGCTTAATCGCAGATTTCCTAATTCCTAATTTAACAAGTAATGCTTTTGCCTTATTTAAATAAAGATGTTGTTGAAGCCGGATGCGACGAGGCTGGAAGAGGATGTCTGGCTGGTAGCGTATATGCGGCAGCCGTCATATTGCCACCCGACTACCACAACGAGCAACTCAACGACTCCAAGCAACTAAGCGAAAAGGCACGCTACAAACTACGTACAGACATTGAGAGAGACGCTGTGGCATGGGCTGTGGGAATTGTGACACCTGAGGAAATCGACAAGATAAACATCCTCAGAGCAAGCATACTGGCCATGCACAGAGCTCTGGACCAATTATCCATAGTACCACAAGAAATCATTGTGGACGGTAACAAATTCTTTCCATATAAAAACATACACCATACGACCATAGTAAAAGGCGACGGCAAATATCTTTCTATTGCCGCGGCATCAATTCTGGCAAAAACATATCGCGATGACTATATGAAACAACTGCATCAGGAATTTCCATTCTACGGATGGGACCACAATGCAGGATACCCCACCAAGCAACACCGAGAAGGAATACGCCAGCATGGCATCTCACCATACCATCGTAAATCATACAACCTACTCGGCGACACACAACTGACTCTGGATTTTTGAAAGTTTATAGTATTTGAAAGTGAAAAGTCGAGAGGCTTGTTTCCTGATGACACTTCATTACAAATTCTAAAATATTTTTTCATTATTCTTTTTTCACTATTCATTTAACTTGTGGAACTCGATAAATTTGCACGACAACTGAAACTGCTGGAAATGCTGATTGGCAACAACAGGTATAGTCCAAAGGAAATAGGAGAAAAACTAAATATTTCTACGAGGTCGGTATATAGATATATCGAATTCTACAAGAATGCAGGATTCGATATACACAGTTTCAACGGCATTTTCACCATCAGCCATACATCTCCATTCGTGGCATCTATCACACAGAAGATGCACTTCACAAGCGATGAGCTACAACTCATTGCAAGCATGATAATGAAGATGGAGAAAAACGACCCTACTGTAAACCGTATACGTCAGAAATTCATAAGTGCATACGGTATGGAACTCAACGATGACGAATTCGTATACGACACAAGGGTGGGACACAACATTGATATGCTGAACAAAGCCATCAAGCAGAAACACCAATGCGTGCTGCAGCAATATGAGTCGATTCATAACAAAACAGTGAAAGACCGACTTGTGGAGCCATATCAACTGCTCAACGTGGCTAAGGAAGTGAGATGCTATGAGGTTGAAAGCGGTATGTGCAAGACTTTCAAGATTGGACGAATCAAGGGAAACGTTGTGTATTCAAAAAACAAATGGCAACATAGGGCAAAACACCTAAACTTTTTTACCGACATATTCGGATTTTCGTCGGACAAAGTAAACCGTGTCATACTCAGAATGACCAAACTGGCCAAACAAGTGCTGGTGGAGGAATATGGACTTGACGAATCGAAGGTGATAAAGGAAAACGACAATTTCTTCCTGGTTTCACTGCCTATATGCGACAACAAGGGTGTTGGACGATTCATTATGGGACTTATCAACGAAATCACTATTATCAGAGGCAAACAACTGAAAGATTATATAGACAAAGAGTTGGAAAAATATTATAAAAGTATATAGTTGAGAATCGTAACACAATTCCTATATTTTATAATATAATCCAGTTAATACCTTAATCTCGTTAAATAATAATCCCGTAGTTAGAGCGAAATAAAAGAAAAAATTCGTTTAATTAGTGGTTGATTTAATCCCGTGAAAATGGATTTTAGATTTCTTAGTAACGGAATAAAAGTTGAGAATTAATATCTTATAAATAAAAAGCGTTGGGAATTATCCCAACGCTTTTGTTATGGTTGTTGTGTGAGAAATTAGTCTGCACGGCAATCAATGATTACGCAACGGTTCAAATCGTTCTGATCTGGATAAGGCTGTATGGTGTCGCCCATACCCGTTACTTCAACTATCATTGACTCTGGCACACCAGCTTCTACCAATGCCTTGGATACGTTCTCAGCACGTTCGATTGAGTATCTCAAGTTACGCTCTGGAATACCAGTTCCCTTGTCGGCATAGCCAATCACATGGATCTTACCCTTTGGATACTGGTCGGCCCACTGTTTTGCATAACCGATTCTCTCCTGGAAGTCATCTGGAACATCACGGTGAGACTCAAGATAGAAGATGTGAGTCTGGTAAGGCACGATAATAGGATCCTGAACTACTGGCTGTGTAACAACAGTATCTTTCTTTTCTGGAACTACAACTGGTGTCACAACCTCTGGTACGGTTTCTACAGGAGGAGTCACAACCTCTGGTACATTGTCTACTGGAGGAGGAACTATCACCTTCTTCTCAATAATTGGATCTGGCTTCTTAGGCGACTTATGACCAAACTTGTAGGTTACACCAAGCTGAGCAGTAATCATCCAGTCGTCACGGTTGCTGTATTTAGAATTGAAGCGGTCAGAAAGTGAGTTGGCATCAACTTCCAAGCCAACACTCCAGTTCTTTGATATATTATAGTCGAACAACAAACCACCACGAATGTTATGGCTGTAAAGGCTCTCACGGCTCTTGCCATCACCCCATGCATTGGCGGTGTTCTCGGCAGGCAAGGTGGCAGAACCAAGAATGGCGTCCATATCATCATTGCCCCATGCATAGTTCAAGCCAATACCAGCAACCAAAATAACGTTAAATTTATGAACATTCGATTTAGAGAATATGTTCGTTAGATTCAACAACAAGTCTGCATTAGTGTTGATGTAGTTGAATGTATAAGTGTCATCAATTGAACGGAAACCACCTTTCGATTGCCATCCGTTTACATGAAGACGAGCACCTACACCTGAGCCGAAGAAACGGCCAAACGCCACACTCGCTGTAGGACTCAACAAGTCAGTGAATTTCTTGTTGGTTGGGGTAACGCCTACACCACCCTGAACTTGAACAAACGAATAAGGATAAGGCCTGTAGCCCAGTTTTAATGCCTCTTGATAGGCTTCCTCTGTGATTTGTGCCGACATACTCAAGCAACTAAATAAAGCAACTATTGCCAGCAAAGAACTTTTTAAAAATCGCATAATTTTTATTGGTATTTTTGTTTATATTTTTCGTGTGTATGTAGATTTAGTTTTCAAATTTATTAATTTTTAATGAATACTGCAAAAAATATTTAATTTTTATTTTAAAAATAGTCAAAAAAAGAGTTTTTGAGGTACAGAATGAGCTAATTAGAGAAGAAAAAGAAAACAAACACTCTTTTTTTAACTTTATTTTGTGTATCTTTGCATTACAAACAAATACCACAAAAACGATTGACATCATGTCCGAAATAATAGTAAAACCCGTTAGTGGAAGAAAAGCTATAAACACATTTGTGAAATTCCACAACGAACTCTATGAAGACTGCAAATATGCCATCCCAGAACTATATATGGACCAACAAAATACACTGGGTCCTAAAAATGCAGCACTCGATTTCTGCAACTCACAACTGTTCCTTGCATACAAAGATGGGAAAGTGGTGGGAAGAGTGGTGGCAATAATCAACAACAAAGCCAACGAAACGTGGAAACGAAAATGCGTAAGATTTGGATGGATTGATTTTATCGACGACCCAGAAGTAAGCAAAGCACTGATAGACACCGTTGAACAATGGGGCAAGGAAAGAGGGATGGAGGAAATACAAGGACCGCTGGGATTCACAGATATGGACCCTGAAGGTATGTTATACGAAGGACAGGAAGAACTGGGCACTATGGTGACTATCTATAACTACAAGTATTACGTGGACCACATGGAAAATCTGGGATTTGAAAAAGACGAAGACTGGATTGAATGGCGGCTCGAAATACCTCGAGAAACTGGAGTGCCTGAACGACTGATGAAAGTGGCAGAACTGGCAGAACAACGATATGGAGTAAAAATTGTCAAGTTCAAGAAAGCCAAACAAATAGCCAAACGATTTGGCAAAGAAATATTCGACGTAATTAATGAAGCCTTTGCACCACTGTTTGGATATTCTGAACTGAGCGACAGGCAAAAAGAACAATATGTCAAGATGTATCTGGGAATTGTGGACCCAAAACTGGTGTCAACTATTACAGACAAGGATGGCAAACTCATCGGAACAGGTATTTGCATGCCATCTCTGTCTGAAGCACTGCAGAAATGCAAGGGAAAACTTTTTCCATTTGGATGGTATCATTTGCTCAAAGCACTCAAATGGAAACACTCCAACCATCTCGAGATGCTACTCATTGCCATCAGGCCTGAATGGCAGAGCAAGGGGGTGAACGCCCTCTTCTTCAAAGACTTGCTGCCTTATTTCATAAGTGAGGGATACGATTGGTGCGAAACCAGCGTCGAACTGGAACGCAACGCAAAAGTGCAAAATCAATGGAGATTCTTCGAAGGAAGGATACACAAACGCAGAAGATGCTGGAAAAAGATTATTAAGTCCACTTGAAAAAAGAGGACAAATGTATTTACCATTTATAAAGTTAAAAAGGTGTCATAATTCCAATTGTAGTATGCAAACGTTTTATCTTTGTCATCGGGTTTTGCATGAACATTGTATTTGCAAATAAACGTTTCATTAAACATTCAAATATGGAGAGCTTGAGAAAATTATTTTTAGCCATAGCCTTTTTGTGCTTGAATGAAACAAATGCAAGCCCATTGCTGACAAATGCATCGACCGACACATTGAAATATTTCATTCACCCATCCATTGTTCGCCAACATTTCGAAGGATGGGGTGTGTCCCTCTGCTGGTGGGCACGAATGTGCGGTGAATGGAGTGATGCCAACATTGACAGGTTAGTGACGTGGCTTGTAAGTCCAACAGGTCTGAACTATCGTATTTTCCAAGATAGAATATACAGAGGAAGGAAAATATTCATAAAACATTAGTTAGACTCATCTTTCAAACATAATTATTCAACAAAAATGCCTCAAGAAAACATAGATAACATTCAAAATCAGAACAACGAAACACAAACGGTGGAATACACCGATGCCAACATCATAACATTAACAGGTGTTCAGCATATCAGGACACGTCCCGGTATGTATATCGGACGACTTGGAGATGGATCTCATGCCGAGGATGGAATATACGTGTTGCTGAAGGAAATCATCGACAACTCAATCGATGAGTTCAAGATGAATGCCGGCAAAAGAATTGAGATAGACATAACCGACGACAGGATTGTGACTGTCAGAGACTACGGACGAGGCATTCCTCAGGGAAAACTCATCGACGCTGTGTCTATTCTAAACACTGGAGGGAAATACGACTCCAAGGCATTCAAGAAAAGCGTGGGACTCAACGGAGTGGGTACAAAAGCAGTTAATGCACTCAGCACACATTTCGAAATAACCAGTTTCAGAGATGGAGTGCTAAGAAAAGCCACATTCGAAAAAGGAGAACTCAAAGACGATGTTACAGAAGATTCGAATGAAGAAAACGGAACTCTCGTAAGATTTGAACCCGACGACTCGCTTTTCCTGAAATTCAAATACCAGCCTGAATTCGTGGAAACAATGCTTCGCAACTACACATATCTGAACACAGGACTGGAAATTTATTATAACGGAAGAAGGATTATTTCGCGCAACGGACTGAAGGATCTGCTTACCGACACAATGGACACCACACCGCTCTACCCTATCATTCACCTCAAGGGCGAAGACATCGAGATAGCATTCACTCACACCAACCAACAGTATGGGGAAGAATATCATTCGTTTGTGAACGGACAGCATACAATTCAGGGAGGTACACACCAAAGCGCATTCAAAGAGCATATAGCACGAACTATCAAGGAGTTCTTCAATAAGAACTATGAATTGTCCGACATCAGAAGCGGCATTGTGGCAGCAATAGCCATCAATGTGGAAGAGCCGCAATTCGAAAGCCAGACAAAGATAAAGCTTGGCTCACTAACTATGGAGCCTAACGGAGGAGTGTCTGTTAATAAGTTTGTGGGCGATTTCGTGAAGACAGAGGTTGATAACTACCTTCATAAAAACACCGACATAGCTGAAATCTTAGAACAAAAGATAAAAGACAATGAACGCGACAGGAAGGCAATTGCCGGAGTGACAAAACTGGCAAGGGAAAGAGCAAAGAAAGCCAACCTGCACAACCGAAAGCTAAGAGACTGCAAGTTCCACCTAAACGATGCTAAGGGCGACCTCAAAGAAGAATCATGTATATTCATAACTGAAGGAGACTCTGCCAGCGGAAGTATCACAAAGAGCAGGGATGTGAACACACAAGCTGTTTTCTCACTAAGAGGAAAACCACTCAACAGCTTCGGACTCACAAAGAAGGTGGTTTATGAGAATGAAGAGTTCAACCTGCTTCAGGCAGCTCTCAATATAGAGGACGGTATCGACGGACTCAGATACAACAAGGTTATCGTTGCAACGGATGCCGACGTAGACGGCATGCACATCCGTTTGCTCATGATCACATTCTTTCTGCAGTTCTTCCCTGAACTAATCAAGAAAGGACACGTATATATCCTGCAGACACCGCTGTTCAGAGTAAGAAACAAAAAGAAGAAAGTGAAAAAAGAAAATCTGGCAAAACTGCTCAAAGACAAACCAGAAGACAAAAGCGACTATATCACTCTATACTGCTACAACGAAGAAGAACGACTCAATGCCATTGAGATGCTGTCGCCAGAACCAGAGATAACTCGATTTAAGGGACTTGGAGAAATATCTCCTGATGAATTCCGCAATTTTATCGGGCCCGACATAAGGCTTGAGCAAGTCACACTCCGAAAAACCGACCAGGTCAAGGAATTGCTTGAATACTATATGGGAAAGAACACTATGGAACGACAAAATTTCATAATCAACAACCTGGTAATAGAGGAAGACCTGCCTGAAGAAGAACCACAGCAAGAATTCAAAGACATTGAACAAGTCGGATAAAATAGTAAATATTATTGGTCAACTATAAACTATCATTTAGTATGGACGTTCTTTTCCCAGGCAGTTTCGACCCATTCACCAAAGGGCACGACGACATAGTAAGACGAACGCTTGCATTTGCCGGGCATGTGGTCATAGCAATAGGAGTACATCCCACAAAAAAAGGAATGCTCACACCTGAGGAGCGTAAGACAGCCATAGAAAAGGTGTACAAGGACAACCCAAAGGTAAGCGTTGAGATATACGAAGGGCTGACAACAGAATTTGCAAAACAAAAAAACATAAAAGTTATTGTCAGAGGAGTGAGAAATACCATCGATTTCGAATATGAGAAGAACATAGCAGATGTCAATAGACAACTGACTGGAATTGAAACCATTCTACTCTTTGCCGACCCTCTACTATCGCCCATCAGCAGCAGTATCGTAAGGGAACTTAGTTCCTATGGAGTAGATACCAACAATATGCTGCCATAGAGATTATTTTTAAACCTAAACCAAAGTATTTTTGATAAGACAGATTCAGATGAAAAGAGTATACTCCTTCATAATAGCCATGCTGATAGCATGTGGCTCATTTGCACAAAACACTTCAATAAGTGAACTGCAACTCAGAAAGATTCAACAGGCCGAATACTATATATCCCACGGATATGTAGACGACGTGAATGAAGAAGAACTGGTGGACGCAGCCATTAAAGGTATGCTCGGACAGCTCGACCCACACTCCACGTATATCAAGGCTAAAGACGTGGAGAGAACGAACGAAAGCCTTAACGGCAGTTTCGAAGGCATTGGAGTACAATTCCAGATGATTGACGACACGCTTGTCGTTGTTCAGCCAGTCAGTGGAGGACCATGCGAAAAGCAGGGAATCATAGCAGGCGACCGAATAGTGACAGTCAACGACACTGCAATAGCCGGAGTAAAGATGTCGAGAGACGAAATCATGACACGATTGAGAGGACCCAAAGGAAGCAAGGTAAAACTTGGAGTAATACGACAGGGAGTGGACGGCATCAACACATTTAATATCATACGCGACAAGATTCCTGTTTACACTATAGATGCATCATACATGGTAGACAAACAGCTGGGATACATACGAATAAGCTCGTTTGGAGCAACTACCTACGATGAATTCATGGCAGCAATAGAAAAGCTGAAAAGGGGGGGGATGAGCAGGCTGATTATCGACCTGCAGAGCAACGGCGGAGGATATATGCAGCCTGCTGTAAGACTAAGCAACGAATTCCTGCAGAAAGATGAGATAATTGTGTCTCAAAAAGGAAACAGCGGACTTATGCAGGCTGAACAGAAATACAAAGCCGATGGTAGCGGAATGTTGAAAGACATACCATTGGTTATCCTTGTAGATAGCTATTCGGCATCGGCATCGGAAATACTGACAGGAGCAATCCAGGACAACGACCGCGGAATTGTGGTTGGCAGACGAACATTTGGCAAAGGACTCGTGCAACGACCATTCGAACTCGTTGACGGATCCATGATACGACTCACCACATCCCACTACTACACACCTTCGGGAAGATGCATTCAAAAGCCATACGAAAAGGGAGACAGCAAATCTTACGAAGGCGACATAGAGTCAAGACTCAACTCGGGTGAACTCACTAATGTGGACAGCATACATTTCGAAGACTCTCTGAAATACCAGACCACACACCTCAAAAGAACTGTTTATGGAGGGGGAGGCATCATGCCCGACGTTTACGTGCCACTCGACACCACTCAATACACAAAGTTCCACAGGGAATTGTCGGCAAAGGGATGCATCAACAACACTGTAATGCGTTATCTCGACCAAAACAGAAAAAAACTGGAAAAGAGATATAAGAATCTGGAAACATACAAAAAGAATTTTGAGATAAAAGACGACATCTATGAATTACTTTTGGCTGAGGCTGATAAAGCAAAAATCAAATACGACGACGAAATGCTTGAAACCAGTAAGCCAATGATAAACAACGTGCTGAAAGCACTTATAGCTCGAGACATATACGAAAATGCTGCTTACTATGAAATTAGCAACACCACAAATTCTATATTTATTAAAGGTGTGGAAGTGGCTAAATCCATTGACCCTGTCAACATAATGAACCATTTTTAAAAACAATCAACTCGTCTAATTGTCTAATCGTAAACTTGTAAACTAAAAATAATATGAAATTCAAACGCATTCTTCTCAAACTCAGCGGCGAAAGCCTTGGGGGAGAAAACGGATTCGGCATCGATGTGAACCATCTCAATGAATATGCCGCACAAATCAAGGAAATCCATGATATGGGGGTACAAATAGGTATTGTTATCGGCGGGGGTAACATTTTCCGAGGATTGCAAGGAGCAGGGAAAGGATTCGACCGTGTGAAGGGCGACCAAATGGGTATGTGTGCTACTGTTATCAATTCTCTTGGACTAAGCAGTGCATTAGGAGCTATCGGATGCCCGAGCCGTGTGTTCACTGCCATCAGAATGGAGCCTATAGGTGAGTTCTACAACAAATGGAAAGCCATAGAAGCTCTGGAAAAAGGTGAAGTGGTCATTATGTCGGGAGGAACCGGAAATCCATATTTCACTACCGACACCGGGTCGTCACTACGTGGCATTGAAATAGAGGCCGACGTAATGCTCAAAGGAACGCGAGTGGACGGAGTGTACACTGCAGACCCCGAGAAAGACCCTACAGCAACAAAATACCAAGACATCACATTCGACGAGATATACAATAAGAACCTAAGAGTGATGGATCTAACTGCCACCACCATGTGCAAGGAAAACGGACTGCCTATATACGTGTTCAATATGGATATAGCAGGAAACCTGAAGAAAGTGATAGAAGGCGAAAACATCGGAACGATGGTACATAAATGATGATTAGTAAACAAGTAGACATAACATATAGATTGTATTAGTAGATGAGTAGGCAAGTTGTTTGCTTTCACATTTACTTTTTACTCTCAATTATCATCTTTTATCAATTTCTGCAATATAATCTCGATTACAATATTTAATAAAAAACATGATATCATACAACACAGAGAATGTGAGAATGCCTAAAATCAGAAGGCGAGACACATCTAAATGGATACGTCAGGTAGCGGCTAAACACGGAAAGAAAGTAGGCGACATTGCATATATCTTCTGCGATGACGAAAAAATACTGGAAGTCAACAAACAATACCTCCAGCACGACTACTACACCGACATCATAACATTCGACTACACAGAAGAAGATGTTATCAGTGGAGACATTTTCATAAGCCTCGACACTGTGAAGTCCAACTCCGAGGAGCAACACACCAATTACGACGAAGAACTCCACAGGGTCATCATACACGGAATTCTACATCTTTGCGGAATCGACGACAAGGGGCCGGGAGAACGCGAAATAATGGAAAAAGAAGAAAATAAGGCGTTAGCAATCAGATGCTAACGCCTTATTTCATTATCTTAATTTCGAGTAGTGAATTTCGAAACAGTTGTTAACTAACACTAACAACTTGTAAACTCGTCTTCTCGTCAACTATTTGATCATAATCTTACGAGTCTGTCCATCGCGACTGATGATATAAATACCACGTTGCAATTCTGACACATCAGTTGCATTAACCCTGCGTCCGCTCATATCGTAGATGCCATCGGCAACACTAACAGCGTCATCCACACTCAATTCATCAATCGATGTGGCAAGTTCGCTGAAGTCGGTATCTCGAGTTGCTTTCGTATATAGCAACGACACGTCATCCGAAGTCAGGGCGCGGTTATAGATGAACAAGTCATCATAATATGCATTGGCACTGGCAACAGCATTACCCAGACCAACATTGAAATAACTACATTCTGCCAGGGTCTGAAGCACTTTGGTATAGTCGAATTGAGTTATGTCTGCTCCGGCTGTCGAATCAAATATACGACCACGACGCAACCTTCCCGTATAAATATATACACCGTTCTCTGGACTTATCGTAACTGTGACAAACACCCAACTACCCTTTGTTATGTTATTGTTGTCTTGCTTAGGATAATTTATGCTGAATGTGTCGGTTTGATTCGTATAACCCACATAGTTGTTGGAAGTGATAAACAATCTTGAGTTGTTAACCAATGTAGGCAATGATTTTGTAAATGACCACAAGGTGCCGAATCGGTTGCTGTCCATGCGTTTCACCCACATAGCGATAGTTGCTCCTTCAAGAGTGCCATCGGTCTTCAAAGGGTTAGGAAAACGGAAATAGTTGCAATCCTTATCTGCTGTAGTTCCACCAGTGAGATAGCCAACTTGCCCACTCATCAAGCCATCAACCGTCAATGTCGGGTCAACACCATTGGACATCTTGGAGAATGTAGCTTTCTGCGAATCATTGAAATGGTTCTTCATTGGATTGGAATCGAAATCGTAGTATGCCACAAGACCCGTGGTGTAGTCGCCTTCCAGATTATTATCGGCAGTTGTGGTAACGGTGAATTTCTTCTCATACACATAGTTATCACATACAAGACGGTGTGTCATCGTAATTGTTTCAGACTTGTCTGTTGGATTGAATCGTCCTGTATTCGACAACACATCAGGACGAGAAGAAATCCATTCTGATTTCACACCCATATAGGTGTCAACAGTCAAGTCGATATTGGTAGACACCTTCTGCTTATCTGTAATTGGATACTTTATGTTCTTCAGATTATAAGCTATAGCCGACTGTGGCTGCATCTTAACTCCCCATAGGCATGTTCCATTGGTTGAAGTGGCTGTAATTGAAATAGAACGATAGGTTGTGCCGTCATACATCTGGTCCAGAACAACGCCTGAATAGGTAGTACCGCCAACGGTGATGCGTATATAACCAGTATTTGGAGTGGTGCTCCATGAGCCGGACAGTTCACCTGTGATACTTCCGTTTTCGTTCAGAACCACCTCCTTTGGAGTAACACTCTCAAAGTTGGCGTGGTCTAGTCTATAGCGAAGCTGATGAATCTTGTATGTACCCGCAATCTGCTTGTTAGTGAATTTGGCATAGCTCTTTATTGAGTCGTCGGTGAGTGTTTCACCATTAAACTCAAATGGTGCAGCACAGAGCCAGCCTTCTTTGTTGACAAACAACTGGCGGACTCTGTCTTGGAAACCTTCGTTTCCTGAGTTGAAACGAGTGTGATAAACCACAAAGGCACGTCCTTGAGGATCTACTATAGCCGAGTTATGTCCCTGGGCCACCTGAGCCATCGTCTGAAATCCAAGGTTGTTGTGAGATGTGACAAGAAGATTTCCACGAGTATCCCTGTCATTAGGACCATAGTCCATAGAATAATAGTCATAGACGGCTGAAAGACCCTTTCCGTCAACGAAAGGACCGTTAGGATTCTTGCTGCGGAACACGCGCATCACATAACCTGCTGCTGCTTCCAAACCGCCATTGGTAACAAACAAATAATAGTAGTCGCCTATTTTCTGTATGTAAGGACCCTCTCCCGACACGTAATAGCCTCCTGCTATGTGATAGCCGAAATAAGGGTCAACCACAGCATGGCCATTGTTGGTCTGAACTGGATATGTCACAGTATAGTCGCGAAGGCCGGTGCTCTCATCGAGTTTGAACATGAATATGCCACCGCTCCAAGAACCATATACGAACCACAACTGTCCATTGGCGTCGTAGAACACGCAAGGGTCAATACAGTTGGGCCAATATTGACCCCAAGATCCTCCTACTGCATAGCGAGAAGGAAGGTCGTTGTTGCCCAATACCAAAGACAAGTCGGTCTTGCTGCGGTCAACGGTTGTATTGTTTTCTACATTGAAACCACTGAAAACCACCGGACCCTGATAAACGAATGGACCAGTGATGTTAGGAGATGTAAGCAATATAATCACACAATTCCATCTCGGACCGTTAAGACTCAGATACATACACCATTTTTTCATTTTCTTGTTGTAGATGATATCTGGTGCCCACATATTGCCATTAACACTCGTTCCTGTAGCTGTGCAATATGCCTGTGCATCAAAATTGCCAAATGTCACCTCTTGGACACTACCGTTAACCAAGGCGTTCACTTTTTTGGTTTGATTCGTAACAAAGGCTTCGAATTGATTACAACTAACAACATTTCCATTCACTACTCGTCCAAAGAAGTTGCTGCTCAAGCCCTGCCACGACTGCATATCCGATGAACGAGCAGTTCCCAGGTGAGTGCCATAGATATAATACATGTTCGAAGACGGATCATAAACCACGCTTGGGTCGTGGATACCGGCATAATTCTTGTTACGTGTCAGCCCCAAGCCCGCAACATCAGAAGCAGTCAGATAAATCGTATCCGATTCCTCTGCGAACAATGAGCTACACACTGTAAACAGAAATATAGCCAACATTACTGAAAACGAATGTCTTACCTTCATAGTAATTGATTTTTATATGTGTTATTATTATTTTACGTATAAAACTTAATATTACACAGAATTAACTGTCAGCCGTATCGAAAATCAATCGGTTTTTCTGATTAATAATTAAAATATTTAACCCCATCCTTAATAATTATTCGAGATTCAAGCGTGGCTGGACGTCCGCTAAGGTCGTATGCCATGCCGCTGGATTGAGTGTCGTCACTAAGTTCTGTCATATCGGAAGGAAGTGAAGTGCACACGAGGTCGATATAGTCTATATCAGGCATCCATGCCGATGAATTCGACAAACGCACCACGTTCTGACCCTTATTGAGCGTCACTTTCAACTTGCGAGTGCCAACAGTGCCCCAGCCACCAGAGTTAACACTCACTGTCTGCACTTTCTTTCCGTTAACACTGACATCTATATTTCGGTTCTCACCCGAAATGAAACCAATGGTCATGTCATACTCACCTCCATGGGTACTATAGACATCGCGCCAGATAAGGTCGTTGTTCCACTTCATACCAAGCCATCCTGCCTTATAGCCCGATGAGCAGTTGGCATCAGCAGAATAGATGCCGGTTTGCTCAACCTGATTGTTTTTCAACTCTTGATAATCGGATATATACGCTGTCTCAGCCTCATATCTGACACGCTCAAGGCGATACTCTGCCTCAGCAACGTAAATCCTTGTGCCATGAGCAGGAATAGAAATGGAATACGTTTCCTCAACAGTACCGGCATTTTTCTTCTGGAACACATCACGAAGGCTTACCTTCCCACCAAGACACAAGTCCCTTAACTCCACCTTCACCGTTTTTTGCTCGTCTGTAGGATTGTAAACCGCGAAAGCACGCTTCAGACCTTCGCGCTCCTCAAGGTCGCGAACAAGCACATAGCATCCTTTCTGATAGTCTACGAGGTATGCCTGCTGATACGTAGGATCTTGATTCAGAGCTATCAGTTCCTTATTTTTCAAAAGACTCAGAGCCGTACCTTTTACTGATGTGAGATCGCAGCCTATAAGCAGAGGTGAGTTCATGATACACCACATTCCGAAGTGTGTCTTGTCTTCTTCTGCTGTCATCGAGCGACCCACCTCAAGCATGTCCATATCGTTAAAACGTCCGTCATAGCAATAAGCCGACATATATAGGTTCTCGGCTAGAATACCTCTGATGGAAGCCCATCTATCGTAGATGTCATGTGTTGTGCGCCAAGAGAAAGCAACATCATGAACCCAGGTGCCAGGATAGTCCCAGCGACACACGTTCAGCCTAACATCGTCGCGACCTGTATTCTTGATGGCATTCGATATGGCTGTGTAACGTTCCTGAGGATCGAGAGCCAGGTGCTGAGTGTTCTGAGGAGCATCACCACCACAGAAGTCAACCTTGATGAAGTCGAAGCCGCAATCCTTGAAATAATAGTCGGCATCGCGCTGATCGTAGTTGTAGAACCCAACGTTCACACTCAGCACATCGCCATTGTACATATTGCCACAGGTGTTGGCACCGGCATCACTGTAGATTCCGGCTTTAAGTCCCTTGCTATGGATATAGTCGGCCACAGGCTTCAAGCCATTTGGAAAGCGAGTGGGATGAATAAGCAATTCGCCCGTCTGAGTGTTTCTACCGCCGAAGAAGCCGTCGTCTATATTGATATGATCATATCCGCAGGCATAAAAGCCCTTGCTTACCATTGCATCTGCCTGGCTCTTAATCAAAGCCTCGTTGATATTAACTCCGTAGGTATTCCACGAACTCCAACCCATAGTTGGACCATCATGAGCATTAGACATCAAACCAACAGATGATAAACACAAAGTAATGACTATTTTTAATTTGTTCATTTTATACAATTCTATTTTTTTATTTCATAATTTCTGAAAACAACATATTATTCAAAATACAAATTTAAAAAATTATTCTGAAAAACAACTTTTTGTTTTATTTTTTTTTTTATGCAAGCAAAAATATGTCAAAATCAGGGAAATTTAAGTTATAATCAGATAAAAATATCTAATTTTGCAAAATAAAAATATTTTGTATGCAGCGACACTTCCTGTTTTTTTGCTCACATGGATATGCCATTCCTATTCTACGTCCGCTTGAAGAAGAAATCCGTCGACGTGGAGACGAGACAGCATGGTTTCTGGAGCCATCGTGCAACGATGATTTGCTAAATGCAAATGACATAAGACTGACAACCGTCAAGGAAGTGAAGAAATGGAATCCGGAAGCGGTGTTCGCACCGGGCACATTCGTCTACGACTTCTTTCCTGGGGTGAAAGTGGAGGTATTTCACGGATATCCCATCTATAAACGTGGAGGAACCGAAGAAACACATTTCAAAATCAGAGGATGGTTTGATATTTACCTTTCAACAGGCCCATCGTCAACGACTATATTCAGAAAACTGGAACAACAGTATGGACATTTCAAGACATACGAAACGGGCTGGGCTAAAGTGGACACCATTGTGAAAGCGAAGAGAGAGGCAGAGAAAAATATGGACGAAGAACACACGCCTACAATATTTGTGGCAACCACTTTCTCTAAAAATGTGACACAACTAAGAAGATGTCTGCCAACCATCAAGCAGCTGGCTGAAAAACACAGCTGGAACTGGATCATCACCATGCATCCCAAACTGGATGATGCTGAACTGAAAGACGAACTGAAAGAACTTGACCATAGGCTCGACAACGTCACATTCATGCCTGTCACTCCAGATGCATTCGTTATGGCAAAAACCGACGTCATGCTATGCGATGCCTCAAGCATCATTCTGGAATATATGATGCTGCAAAAGCCAGTGGTCACCGTATGCAACACCACGCCAGGACCACACTTAATCAATGTGCAGAGTCCTGAAGAGATTGAGCAAGCCATAGAAACGGCTCTTACTCGTCCTACGCAACTCATGCAAGAAATTGAACTTTATGTAGCTATGCATGAATCACATCTTGACGGAAAAAACTGCCAACGAATAATGGATGCAGTGGACGACTTCATAAACAACTACAAGGGGAAACTGAAACACAAACCACTCAACCTGTTCAGAAAACTAAAACTTAGATACAAACTACTGACACATTCTGAATAGGCTATTTTCCCCACGTGCGGTTTATCTTCGACTCATCATAGTCGAGATATGAATGTTCAAGATCCAGATAGAAGAAATTATGAGTATGGATTTTGTCGGGAGGTGGTGGTGTCATATAATCTCCAAAGAGTTGACTCAGATAGGCATCGTTGTCTCTCATGCCCATCAGCATTTTACCCTCAAACTCTATGGGAGTTGGAGCGCCTAAAACGAGTTCCTTGTCGACCATGCTGCCCAGACCGTCGTTATGGTTCACGGCTGCAATACGACTCGTTTCCAAAGGATATTTCATCATGTGGCGCTTTATGAGTTCTTGAGTGCGTTTCAAACTATACATTTTCTTGACCAGCAATGGAATCCACGAACGCGGACCATGTCCATGCTTATATGGATCGCGGGTGATGAAATACAAGCGTTTCTTCAGCCTTCGGTATTTCTTGTCGTATAGTTTTTGGCTTAACTTGCCTTCTGGAGCACCATCTATAGGGAACACATCCACATACACACCTGCAAGATACTGGCGATAGGATTTTTCAATCACAGTGGTGTTCACATCCTGAATCTTGCCGAAATGCAACGGATAAGTATCGTCGTTTTCAAAGCACACAAACTCATAGCCTTCAGGAAGCCACTCGCTCGAGTGGTTTATCAACTGTTCATAGTCGCCACGAGGCATGGCTATATCCATATCGTCGTCCCATGGGATGAATCCCTTATGCCTGACAGCTCCCAAAAGGCTTCCGTCAACCAAGTAATAGCGAAGACCATGCTCATGGCACATCTTATCAATCATTTCTACTATCTCCAGAAGTTTCATCTGAAGAGGACGATTCACTTCGTACGACATATTATAAATCTAAGTCTATAAAAGAATTAACTGTGTTTTTTAGGAAAAATCTTATGGTAGAACCTGCGAATACGACGCTTGCGTTCATATTTATCGATTTGTTTGTTCACATACGCAATACTCTCATCCACATCCCATCCACGAATCTCGGCATATCTGCCCACAATTTTCCCACTTAGGCTACGGTCGCGTGTGATGCGCATCAGATTCGAAAGACACTGGCTCCTGGAGGCTGGACCATCGGAAAAGTGAGAACGGTTGATATCAATCACCTCAAATCGGTAATCACCGTCTTCTGTCCAAAAAAGAATATTCGATAGATTCTGGTCGCCGTGTAAAAAGCCTTTTTCATGCATCTCAATCAAAAACCGCACATAAGAATCGAAAAAGATTGGTTCTGCAAGCAGTTCGTCGCGATGATCTTTCAAAGAGTCATGTTCTGTGTAAGTAGAGATGAAATAACCCTGTCGAAAAAAACCACATCGCTTTTTCTCAACACAGCCCACAGGCTCAGGGGTATTTATCCCAAGCTCTTGCAACCTAAGTCCAAACACATAAGCTCGCTTTGCCTTAGATGGACGAAACCACGTGTATGCCACCCTCTGAACGAACAAAGGCACCTTATACCGCTTCACCACAAGTCGCATGCCATCCTCATCAAACGATTTCACAACATTGCGCTTATTGTAAATCATCTCGCCATTTGTCGAAAAATCTTCTGCTATGCTTTCAACAAACGACCGATAACGTGAGTAAAGAGGATTGACAATGAATTCGCTCATTATTAAGTTATAATGTATAGTTATGGTTATGATTGCCTACTTATGTTAATTCGTGGAAGCTGTCAGGGCTTGTTGGGTGAAATAGCCAGTATCAAGCTTGCGACCCATTTCAGCGGCATTCTTGCGCATCAAGGCATATTCAGATTCCGACAGATTTTTCAAGGCGGAATTGATATCTTTAAGAGAATCAACCACAATGCCTACATTATTTTCTTTTATGAAAGGAGCCAAAGCTGCCTTACTCCATATTATTATAGGTACATGCGCACGCAGATAGAATGAAGTCTTATGAGGGTTGTTCACCCTCAAGTATTCTCCCCAGGCACCGCTACATTCATCAAGAGAATTGCCGTCCCACACAAGACCAAAGTCGGCCTCAACCTTAGCAATAAAGTCATCGGAAGGCAGGAGACCTTTATACTCCATATTCTTCCAGCCAATTCCACGCTCTGCTTCATAATTCCTTCCGTAAAGTTCCATCTTCCAGCCGTCTATCTTATCGTCCAACTGATAAAGATAAGAATTACGCTTATAACTAAGCACACCGGCATACACCACAATCCACGGACTGTGGGGAGTGGAATAATCTGATGGTTTTGAATCAGAAAGATAATCGAATATGCCAAGACAACGAATAGGGGTTGTACAACCATTCTCTTCCATGAACTGTTTCATAGAAGGATTATGGGCGATAATCTCATCCATTCTGTTCATCCGTTTCATCTCATGTGACACAGTTAGTTTTTTCCGACGGAAACAACCTAAGTCGTGGATCAAAACCGTAACCTTGGCGCCTTTCAGGTGAGCACACCATGTGGCTGGAGTTACGAACTTCTTCATGGGATACTGTATAAGGAGCATATCGCCCTTATGAATATTCCATAGTATTTTAAACAAAGAGAACAGTTTAGTCATGAAATGCCAGAAACCAGTGTTCTTCCTGATGTTTGGAGCTATGTTCTTGTATCCAAGCCTCTCGACTATCTGATTTATATCTTCTTTCGGTTTATTGGAAAAAATCTTTATAAAATAGTTCATTGTGTAAAAATGGGATATTGAAACAAACTTGACTTCTATATTTTGCAAAAGTAGCTAAAATTTGCAACATTTACAAAAAATCTGTATTTTTGCAACTGATACAAAACGAATTTTGACCACTTAATGTTGAGTTATATGCACAACCTACCAGAGACTTTCTACGAAAGCGAGACACGCAACAACTATACAATAAGCAAAGAAATGAAAGCGGTATGGGCTGTAAGCATCGACTTGGCACAGAAACTCATTGAGGTATGTAAAAAACACAATCTCAAATGCTTCATGGATAGCGGCACGCTCCTTGGTGCTGTGCGACACAAGGGATTCATACCATGGGACGACGACATTGATTTCGCTATGCTCAGGAAAGACTACGACAAACTGGTGAGTGTGGCAAAAGACGAATTCAAGGAACCATATTTTTTTCAGACTGTCTATTCTGATGATGATTATTACAGAGGGCATGCACAACTCCGACGCACAGACACCACATCTCTATCAATGAGCGAAATAGGACATGGCTATTGCAAGGGAATAGACGTTGATATCTTCGTGCTCGATGGCTATATCGAAAACCCTGTCCGCCGATTCTTCCACCGAACATATACCATGCTTTTAAAAAAATCAATTAGAGGGTATCTCAGCAAGAAATGGGAGAACAAGAGTGTGGGCAAGATAATCATAGCCTCATTGTCTAAGGCATTATACAAAATGGTGGATTATAGAAAAGCGTTCGAACACTATGAGAATATGTTCAGAAAAATTGATGCCGACAAATGCGAAAGGGTCTCGGTGAGTGCATACAGATACAGCACACACAAGCGTATAAGGCTGCGACGGTCCTACGACGAGATGGTGGACATGGCCTTTGAAGGACTCATGTTTCCCGCTCCAAACGACACGGACGATGCACTAAGATGTTATTTTGGAAGCGATTACATGACTCCTCAAAAACTGCCCACAGCTCACGGAAAGAAATATATGGATGCTAATATGCCATACCAGGAGGCTGAAAAACTAATCAAGGACAATCCCGACATATACGAAAAAAAAATCAAACAGCTTTATTCTTCGGAAGACGATTAAAAACAAAAAGACAAAATCATGTACGACTATATAATAGTGGGAGCAGGACTAACTGGTGCCACATTTGCATATAAAGCCCGAAAGGCAGGAAAACGTTGTCTGGTGTTGGAACGTAGGGAACATATCGGAGGAAACGTGTTCTGTGAAAACATCAACGGGATAAATGTTCACAAATATGGCGCACATATCTTCCATACAAACAACAAGGAGATATGGGACTTACTCAACAGCATAACACCTTTCAACAGATACACCAATTCTCCCATAGCAAATTATAAGGGAAAACTATATAATCTGCCTTTCAACATGAACACATTCTATCAGATGTGGGGAACAAAAACACCAGAAGAGGCAAGATCTATCATTAATAATCAAAGGCAAGACGCTACCGACAAAATGAAGGCTGATGGAGTGGATAAGCCAAGAAACCTTGAAGAACAGGCGCTGACGATGGTAGGAACCGATATATATGAAAAACTCATAAAAGGATATACCGAGAAGCAATGGGGACGCAAATGCAATGAATTACCCGCCTTCATCATCAAACGCCTGCCTCTAAGATTCACATTCGACAACAACTATTTCAACGACACATATCAGGGTATTCCAGAAGGTGGATACAACACAATAATAAGCCATCTGCTTGAAGGCATTCAAACCATTACAGGGGTGGACTTCATTGCTGAAAAGGATGAGTGGATGAAAAATGCCCGGCATATTGTCTATACTGGTGAAATCGACAGGTTTTTTGACTATTGCTGTGGAAAACTCAACTACCGCACACTCCGTTTCGAGCACGAAACACTCAACACCTCCAACTTTCAAGGCAATGCCGTAGTGAACTACACTGATGCAGATACACCTTTCACCAGAATCATAGAGCACAAGCATTTCGAACTTTTTGGCGACGACATCCATTCAGTTCCCAGCACAGTCATAACTCGAGAATACCCATCAGAATGGAAAGCCGGAAGCGAACCGTTCTATCCTGTAAACGACGAAAGAAACAATTCTCTTTATCAAGAATACCTCCAACTGGCCATGCAAAATACCGGGGTCATCTTTGCAGGGCGACTCGCTGAATACAAATACTACGACATGGCTCCTGCAATAGAAAGGGCTCTGAAAATAAGAATAGAATAAAAACACATTATTATTTTAATGATTCATCATTTAAATTTGCGGGTGTCGTTATAGTCGTGATATGAATGTTCAAAATCCACATAGTCGGGACGATGGATTCTGCGATGCCCTTCTCCAGGAATAACCATGTAATCATTATATAATGCACGGAGATAGGTGTCGTAGTCTTCTGGTCCGTAGAACATCATGCCCTCAAACTCATATTCTTTCCTCTTGCCTATTACACTCTTGGATATGATACTTTTCTCGCCGTTGTCGAGCATGCACACCTTATCATGAGTGTCGAAGTCGTAGGCTGTCTGCAGCTTATGCATCCATCCCTGCAAGGTGGAATTCTTGAATAGCGACTGTACTATCCTCGGCCACCACGACGACAGACCGCGACCACGCTTATAAGGATCACGATTACGCATATAAATCAAGCGGTTCAGAACCTTAAATGCAGAAAAATGAAACACACGCTTCCATCGATGATTGGAAACGGCGTCCAAGGGCCATACATCGAGATATACTCCACCAAGCTGGTTGAACGACCAACGTTCTATCAGCGTTGTACTTCCATCTATCACCTTGCCCAGTTCCATAGGATATTTATCAGATGTGCTTGGACCAACGAATTCGTAAGGCTCAGGAAGATAGTTGGCTATAACTTTTATAAATGCCTCATAATCGGGGCGAAGCATAGCCACGTCCATATCGTCGTCCCATGGAATAAATCCTTTGTGCCTTACAGCGCCCAATAATGTGCCGTTAGTAAGAAAGTATGGAATGTTGTGTTCTCTGCATATTTTGTCGAACACTTTTAGTATTTTTAGTGAGCACTGCTGATGACGTTCAATACTATATGAAGGGGATTGTTGTTGCATAGATTCATGTTTAAGCATACAAAGATACTATGAATTTGTGAATTTAGCAAAAATTGAGTATCTTTGTTGCATAAAATCAAGCTTAAATACCACTTTCAACATGAACAAGAAAAAAGTGCTGCTGGATTTGCGTAACCTCAAAAATCCAACTTACGGATTCGGACAAATTGCATTGAATTATGCTAAACATTTTTCTGAAATCGAGCTGCCCGATATTCAGTTCGTATTTTTGGTTCCCGACAATTGCAACATGGATTTCGGAGAGATTGTTGAGGTGGTTAGGTTCGACAAGAGAATGAAACACAACAAAAACCTTTTGCCAAAAGTGGACTTATGGCATTCGGTAAACCAGTTTCAGACTCTTCAACGGATTGACAGCACCACTAAATTCGTGTTTACTATACACGACCTTAATTTTTTAAGAGAAAAGAACTGGCTCAGACAACTAAAACATAAATTCAGACTCAACAGGCGTATCAAGAAAGCAAATGCGGTAACGGCTATTTCTATGTTCGTGGCAAAAGAAATTGAAGAAAACCTGAAACTTCATGGCAAAAAACCTATTGTCATTTATGATGCCGTGGAACGTATTGATAAGAAACCTCAAAAAATGCCTGCATTCATCGACCAGTCCAAACCATTCTTCTTCTCAATAGGTCAGATAAGGATGAAAAAGAATTTTCATCTCTTGCTCGATGTGATGAAGCATTTCCCTGACTATAACCTTTATGTATGTGGTGACGACCATTTCGATGCTGCTAAACTTATCAGGAAAAGGATAAATGATGAAAAGATAAGCAACGTAAAGCTGACCGGCAAGATTTCCGACGAAGAGCGTATATGGCTCTATGCTCATTGCCAGGCACTTCTCTTCCCTAGCCAAGGCGAAGGATTCGGTCTTCCTGTCATCGAAGCCATGCAATTTGGAAAGGCTGTGTTTGTGGCTCCATACACATGTCTGCCAGAGATAAGCGGCGGATTTGCCATAATTTGGAAAGACGTGAATACCAGCACCATGGTGGAATCTATCAAGAAAAACCTCCCTAAATTCTATAATGACACAGAACGTATAAAATTCATGAAAGACTATGCTTATTCATTCAGCTACGAACAGCACATACAGAAATATATAGAATTATATCAGGACGTGCTGTCTGAAAACTAATTAGGATGAAAAGAATTATATGAGCAAAAATAAAGAAATAAAACATATTCTCGTCATACGTTTCCGACGAGTGGGCGACTCAGTTCTATCCATGGCTCTCTGCCATGGGCTAAGGCAAACATTCCCGGAAGCCAAAATAGATTTTGTCATCAATGAGGGCATACATACTCTTTATGAACACCATCCCGATGTGGACCGTTGCATCACATTCAACAACGAAGAAAATCATAAATTTCTGAAATACACGTGCAAAGTGTGGAGAACAATGCGACATACGCATTACGACATTATCATAGATATGCGCACCACGGTCAAGACTCTCTTCTTCTCACTCTTCTCCATCTTCAGAACCCCATTCAGAATCGGTGAAAAAAAATGGTATTCATGGGGAATTTTGTCACACCGGCTGAATCACCATTCCTACAAATCCAAAAACAGAATACAGCAAAACAACATATTGCTTGAACCGCTACGCAAAATAGTACAGGTGAAACCATCGGAAACATTCAAACTCTATGTGAAAGAAGAAGACAGTCAACGCTACCGCAACATTATGCAAAAAGCAGGCATTGATTTCGCAAAACCTGTAATTATTGCCACGCCAACCGCACGCCTAGGATATAAAGTGTTGCCTGCCGACAGAATGAAAGACATTCTGAAAAGGATAATAGACGAGTTCGACGCTCAAATAATATTCAACTATGCAGGAAACGAAAAAAAAATAGCTATCAGATACCAGCACGAATTTAACGACGATCCACATATATTCACCAATATCGAAGCACCCACACTCCCAGATCTGTGTGCTCTGATATCCAATTGCCATTTCTTCTTCGGCAATGAAGGTGGTCCGCGACACATTGCTCAGGCACTCGACATCCCTTCTTTCGCCATATTCCCACCAAACATCAAAAAATCTATATGGCTTCCGAACGAAGGAGAACGATTCGCAGGCATAAGTCCCGACGATTTCGTCAGCCCTGAGCAACAGAAAGCTGAAAACATGACCTACAAGCAACGAATGGACATCCTAACCGCAGAACGCATCTGGAGCAAGCTAATAACATCTCTCCACAAGTTTCTACCCAGTTAAAGTAAAATCTTTTCCTTAATCCCCTTTTAACCTGATAAACACTTTTTGACAATCGAATAGTAACTGTCAAAATATTTTTACCGATTTTTGTGGTTTACCTGCTTGCAATATTTACCAATATAAAAATCAAGAGATTATGTCTGTAGTGACACAATCTCCTGATTTTTATCGTCATGATTTAATCTGCTTACTTGACTGATATATATTTCTTTCCGCCGATGATATAAACACCACCAGGCAGTTTGTGGAGTTCCGACGGATTCATGTTGCCTACCTTACGCCCCATCATGTCGAACACATCTGTTGACGTATTAATCTTGTCGTCATCGATACCTTCGATTGCTGTTGCATCGCCTAAATAGAATAGCTGGAAGTGATCGTATGCCACCCAGTCGGCCGAAACCGACTTTTCCTTGCGTATCCCCAGACGGAGGGTTCCACCGTCTTCTTCCAGTTTGAACACCACGGCATTATCGGCATATTGCTCATTGGTGTTGAAAGCCTTGGAAGCTGCCGCAAGATTGTCTGGATAGGTATATGGACTGTAGGTATAGTCCTGGCAACTGTAAAGATTTTGAAGAGGAGATGAGGCATCTCCGAGATATAACTCAGCATTGTTGATTGATGCATCCTTATTCTGCCATGCTGCGTATGCTGCTTCAATTCCACCAGCACAATAGAACGCATTGGCAGTCAGCATATAT
>Ga0247611_10002394_pt1 | contig 30369 bp, 28 predicted proteins | sample 177DNAGHGhighgp2_FD_192422 | JGI IMG/M metagenome (GOLD analysis project Ga0247611, IMG submission 192422) | Sheep rumen microbial communities from Palmerston North, Manawatu-Wanganui, New Zealand - 1770 DNA GHGhigh gp2 | ecosystem: Host-associated > Mammals > Digestive system > Stomach > Rumen... | reverse complement strand
GCCCGCGCCCGCGCTGACCGCGCCGCAGTAAGCGGAAAGACGGCCGATGCCGGTTTTCAGATGGGTAGTGATGAGGTTCGACACGCACAGCGCGCGCAAAAGTTCCTCGTGCGACCTTCCGTTTTCCCGCGCATAAACGATGACCGGAACGGACGCCGTAATGCCCTGGTTGCCGCTGCCCGAATTGATGACGACCGGAAGTTCGCAGCCGTTCATTCGCGCGTCACTGCCGGCGGCCGCCCAAGCGCGCATCATGCAATTGATATCATTCTCTCTGCCGCGCAGAACCGTTTTGCCGATATTCGCACCGTAATTTCCGGAAAGTCCTTCCTTTGCGATCGCCATGTTATAAGCGATCTGGCGTTCCAGCACGTCTTTGACATCCGCGGGATCAACCGAGTCTGCAAAGTCCACGATGCCCGCAACGGTAAGGCATGTCCGGTCGGTCAGGCGATCGTCGATGCGATCGGTCAGATCCTGTTTTTGCAGGATCTCATCGTTGCGCTGCACGAGCACGACGTTCGTGTGATAGTCCGCGATGCGCACCGTCGCACGATCCGCGCCCGCATACGCCGTGATCTGAATATCGAAGATGCGTCCCGTATCGGCGTGCCTGACCTCGATCGACGCGCGCTCCAGATAGTCGGCCATCGCCTTGATCTCGTCAGCGGTGACGTGCGCGAGCACCTCAAGCTCCGCGTCCGCATCGCCCGCGACGATTCCGGCGGCAGCAGCGGCGGGAATCCCGCGCAGCCCGCCTGTGTGCGGCACGACGACGCTCTTGACGTTTTTGATGATGTTTCCGCTGACTTCAACGAGAAGGCGCTCCGGCTTCGCGCCCAGAACGGCACGCGCCTTTGCCGCCGCGTATGCGATGGCGATCGGCTCCGTGCAGCCCATTGCGGGTCGAAGCTCCTCTTTCAAAATCTGGATATACTGCGCATAGCGCGAATCGGTCTTCTGCATGGTTCTGCCCCCTCCGCCTCTTCTTCCGTTTCATTGTATCGGATTCGTCCGCGTGCGTCAATCTATTCTTTGCCGCGTTCCGATGAATTCCCCATTCCCGCCCTCGTCCGTCCGTCGGCAATCGGTGATACGCATACGTGATACCGTTTACGGATGTAACCGTACGGGGCATACGCTGTAAAACGAGGGATTCGAACCCCCTGTACGTGCCCGTCCGTACTGCCGCATGCGATTCATTCTCAATCGCGGGAGATCATGCCCGCCCGGCCGGACTACCGTCGATACTTATATCAGGTCCGTCGTCCAGTTCAGGCTCTGGATGCGTTCGTCGGTCTCGCGAAGCAAAGCGGAATACTTGTCCGTCTGCTTCTGCAGTGCCGCAACCGAAACCGTGCTGTATACCTTAATCTCCGCTTTGGAATAGCGGGAAACCTTTTCGCTGGACGCGTTCAGGAAATCGCGCATGATCCGGATGCGCTCTTTGAGGCAGTCGCGCTTCGCGATCAGGTCCGTGATCGTACACGCGCCGTCTTTCGTTTCGTTGTTCGTCTTGTTGATCCTTGCGATCAGTTCCTCGAGCCGGTTCATGTATCCGTCCAGTTCGGAAAGAAGCGCGTTCGGATCCTCGGAAGGCTGCTCGCCCTCCTGCACTTTCGCGTTGTTGTTGAGCCGTACGCTGAGTTCGGCGATCCGTCTCTTCAGATCCGCACGCTCAGACAATGCCGTTGCCAGTTTCATCGTCATAACCTCCCGTTCTCAAAGATGCGCCGCAAAGCCGGAATATGTCCCGATCGGCGCGCCGTTTTCGTCGGTCACCTCGACGGTAACCGAAAGATCGTCTTCCACGCGCAGCCGCACGGTATACCCGTTTTTGAGCGCGATGCCATCCGCCGCGTAGAACATGCCGTCCGTTCCGATCATGCGGATCAGATACGTCCCCTCGCCGCCGATCGCGTCGAGCGAAACCGTACGCGGCTCGTTCGCGTTCCATTTTGCGATCGTCGCCGTGCCCCATACCGTCGTTTTGCGGTTCTGTTCCGTGTCCGGAATGATCCAGACGTCGGCCTCTTCCGCCTCCTGCACGAATGTGATCGCGGCTTCTGGTTTCAGCTCCGGCGTCGCCGTACAGGCGCTGAGTCCCGCGCCGATCAGAATACACGCCATGCACATCCATTTCCGTTTTAATTGGTTCATAGCGTCGTCCCCGTTATGATCGTTTCAGATATTCCGCCGAAACCGGAAACGCAAAATACGTGTCCGGATACGGCTCGTTCCGAAGCGCAAAGTGCCACCATTCGCAGTCGATCGGCGCAAAGCCGTTGCGCAGCATCGCCGTTCGCAGACGCATGCGGTTTTCATACTGCTCCCGCGTGACGCCCGTATAATCCGGATGCGACGCCTCGCTGAACAGATCGAACGGGCTACCCATATCGACTTCCTTGCCCGTACGCATATCCAGAAGCGTCACGTCGACGGCGCTCCCACGGCTGTGACTCGACCGTTTCGCGATGTAACCTTTGCTGAACAGTTCCTGTTTTTCCAGATCCGGATAGAAATACGGCTTCATGCGGATATCCTGATCCTCGATCCCCCACAGGATAAACTGCTTGACCGCCGCAACCGGGCGGTACGCATCGAATACCTTCAGTCGATACCCTTGCACGAACAGCTCGTTTGCAGCGGTTTTCAGCGCTCTTGCCGCTTCGATCGTCAAAAGCGCGCATGGTTCCTCATAGCCATCGATGCGCTCACCGATGAAATTATAGGTCGAATAATAGCGGATCTCCTGCACGACGTGCGGAACATAATCCGCCAGCACGACAAATCCGGACGGATCCATCTCGCGCGAATCCACGACGTTCGCTTTCACGGACTTCTCTCCTCCCGTTCCGGTTTTTCTCCCCGCAGAGCGGTTTTGCGATCAAAGTTCGCTGTGCAGCTTGCGGAATTTCGCGGACTTGGCGTCCAGCATCCGAAAGCTTTCATCCGAAGGAATATCGTTCTTGCCGGAATCGATGTAGTTTCTGAGCACACCGACCAGAACGAACGGACGGATGAACGTGGAGTGGATGATTGACCAGACAATGATGCCGCCGAGCACCGCGAACACGATGGGAAGCGCGTTCGGGTCGGTCAGAAGCTGCGCAGCGCTGCTCGTCGAATCCGAAAGGGCTTCGGCGATCTTCTGCGCCAGCGGCTCATAGAACGTCTGGTTCTTGAGGATCAGATAAAAGAGTCCGGCAAACGGCGCGCCGATCACGATCAGCGACGCAATGCCCATGCCGAACACGCGGCCCATGTTCTTAAAGAACGTCTTGCCGTGCTTGAAATACAGCACCGCGCCTTCGCACGCCGCTCTTGCGGGTTTCACGTCCTTGCGGAAGAAGACCCAGCCGAGACAGCAGTCGCACAGATATGAAACAATCGTCTGCATCACGGAACTGACCGCGCTGCCGACCGCGCCGCCGGTCTCGCCGCCGATGCTCTCGCCGAGTTTCGTGACGCCTCTGCCGAGCTGATGGAAGATACCCCGGATCACGCCCGTGATCGCAAAGAACACTGCAACCGTCAGGAAGCGTTCCTTGACCGTTTTTTTGCCTTCCGCGATGACGTTGTCGGGGAGTTCGCCCTCCGTAATGCCGCGCGTCATCATCGCGATCTGTCCCGCCTTCAGTCTGTAGGAAACGAACCGTGACAGCAGGATCATCACGATGAGCCCGGCAATGGCGCCGATCACCAGTCCGATCGGACCGCTGCCCGCGTATTTTTCACCAACCCAGTAGCCAAGCGTTCCCAGCCCCAGCAGCAGCACGAGGGAAACGACGTCCCAGAGCACGCGGCGCAGGGAAAACCCAAGCGTTTTTTTATAGATTTCTTTGTTGTTCATACCCTTCCTCCTTTGTTTATCCTTTCTAAAATGATTCACCGGATCCACTTATCCGCGGGAAGCGGCGCTTCGTATCCCCAGTCCTCCGGCGAATCCCGGACGACAAGGGCAAACCCGTTTTTTTCCGGCACATCGGCGGACGCGCGGTTTTCCGGCAGCGTGCTCGTCGTGACGAATTCGATATCCGTTTGCTCAAAGAGATACGGTCGGAAGATAGCGGTAGACCTCCGGATCATTCCGAAGCGCGTCGAGCGCGTCCGCATCGGACCGCGTGCGCGCGCGCAGTTCGATCGTCTTGCCGCACAGGTGCGGAATCGGCTGAAACAGTTCGCGTATCACGGTTTCGTCCTTTTGATCCGCTTGCGGCCGGGCGTGATCGCGCGGGCCGGGCAGACCAGCAAGCACAGGTGGCAGCCGACGCATTTTTTGCCGTCCAGAAGCGGCTTGCGTTCCGCGTTCAGCCGGATCGCCTGATGTCCGCCGTCCGCGCATGAAACGGCGCATCTGCCGCAGCCGATGCACGCGTCCGGATGAAATTTCGGGAACACGACCGTATCGCGTTCCAGCACGTCCGTCGTGTCGCTGACAAAGTCCAGCGCGCTTCCGCAGATCTCGCGAACGCTTTTGAATCCCTTTTCCGCCAAATAATACGCAAGTCCCGCCTTGAGATCGTCGATGATGCGATAGCCGTACTGCATGACCGCGGTCGTGACCTGAATGCTGCTCGCGCCGAGCAGGAGGAACTCCAGCGCATCCGACCACGTTTCGACGCCGCCCATGCCGCTTATATGCATGCCGGAAAGGTTCGGATTCTGCCCGAGCTCTGCGATAAACCGTAGGGCGATCGGTTTGACCGCGTTTCCGCTGTATCCGCCGACGGCGGACATGCCGTGCACAGCAGGCGCGGAAACGTAGGTGTGCGGATTGACGCCGATGATGCTCTTGATCGTGTTGATCGCGGCAATTCCGTTTGCGCCGCCGCGCTTTGCCGCCTCCGCTGCTTCGCGCATACGCGCGACGTTCGGGGTGAGTTTTGCGAGGATCGGGATCGATGCGCCGCGTCGTGCTGCCGCCGTAAAACGTTCCACAAGTTCCGGCACCTGTCCGATGTCCGATCCCAGTCCGCCTTCCGCCATATTCGGACACGAGAAATTCAGCTCGATCGCGTCCGCGCCGTTTTCCTCACACAGCCGCGAAAGCGCCTCCCACTCCGCTTCGTTCTGCCCCATGATCGAGGCGAGGATGAACTTGGTCGGATAATCCCGTTTGAGCCGCCGGAAGATCGCCATGTTCTCGGCGACGCTGTGATCCGACAGCTGCTCGATGTTTTTGAACCCGATGATGCTGCCGTTGTCGCCCGTGATCGCGGAAAACCGAGGCGACGCCTCGTGGATGTCAAACGAGCAGACCGTCTTGAACGCCGCGCCCGCCCAGCCGGCTTCGAACGCGCGCGCACACATCTCGTATGTGCTCGCCACCACCGAGGAGGACAGCAGAAACGGGTTTTCGAGCGGAATCCCGCAAAGATCCGTTTTGAGGAGATCCTCGTTTGCGGGAAGCGCGACCTCGATGCCGGGACGCACTTCTTCATGCAGTCGCGTCATCAGCGCGCGGATCGGCACCTCATGCTTTCGCACGCACGCCGCTTCGCACGGCGCGTCGCAGACCAGGCACGGATTCGACCCGGGAAACCGCAGCGCAGCGACCTTTTCGTTGTCAAACCAGATGCTCCTTAAAAGCGCAGCGGGATCAATCGCCCTGCACGCAGCGGAGCACGGCGCATCGGCGCAAAGCGCGCAGCGGAGCATATCCGTTCTTTGGATCACCCGTTCTAACGCCATACCGTTTTCCTCCGTTTCTTCGGTTTCGGTTGATTACATATCCGTCAATTTCAGTTTCCTGACTTTTTTCAGCGCGATCGCGTTTACGACGACCGTGAACACGACCGTCAGCCCGATGCCGACCAGCCATGCGAGGATCGAGATGCGCCGGTCGAGCTGCACGAAGCTTTGCTCGAGGGAGCGCACGATCTTATAGCCGATGCCCGATCCGAGCGCGATTCCCAGCACGATCCCCGCCGTCGTCGTGACGACCGTTTCGCGCAGGACGTATCCGATCGATTCCTTCACCGTGAAGCCGTTGATGCGCATGATCGTCAGCTCCGGCATTTTCTGCATGATATAAATATTCGTCAGGTTCATCAGCACGACGCCCGCCATGATCGCCGCCATGAAAATGAACAGCAGCACGACCATGTTCATCACGCCGGTCGCCGTCTCGAACAGTTTTTTGAACGAATCGGATCGCGCGTAGTTCTCGAAGCCGTCGACCGCGCCGAGGTTTTTGAGCAGCGGCTTGAGCGCCGCGCCGTCCAGCCGTACGAGGATTGCGTTCGGTTCGGGGTCGCGTCCGAACAGATGCCGGAAGCTTTCGCCGCTCATGTACATCGAGCCGCTGACGTAATCCTCAAACACGCCGAGAACCTGCACCTGAACGGATTCCGTGCCGCCCAGCGCAAACGTGAACGAGTCGCCGACGGATAGTTCATAGTTCTCGGAGAACCGCTTCGAGATCAGCACGCCGTCTCCGGACGGCGCGAGCGGTTCGCCGGTTTTAACGTCGGCCAGACGGATCATTTCATTGATCGCGTTCAGATCGCCGCAGATCAGTTCCTGCACGTCCAGATCCCGGATTCGGATAGTCGCTTCCCTGCGGCTGATCGGACAGCCGGCCGCGCCCGCGTCCGAAAGGATCCCGGAAACGGTGTCGACCGCCCGGCTGTTCGCCGAAGGATCGACCGTCACCGTGCCGTCGTAATGGATGATGTTTTTCATCTGCAGCTGCGGAGCGTTGGAGAATGCCTGCCGCAGCGTACAGCCGATGATGACGAGCGCGCAGCAGCCCGCGACGCTGATGACCGTAACGATCACGCGGCGCAGATCCGAACGGATGTTCAGAAGAATGAGCCGGGAATAGAGCGATCCCTTCGCCTTTTTTGCGGCCGCTTTCTTCCTGCCCTTCGGAATCGATTGCTGCATCAGTTTGACCGCCGGCAGGCGCAGCAGTTTCACGCACGCAAACCAGATCGAGAAGAACGCAAGCAGCGTCCCCGCGAGGAAGACGATCAGCGTCGGCAGCAGAATGAGCACCGGTTTCGTGAGATCGGGTTCAAAGTAAAGGTTGTACCCTCTCGTGATAAAGCCTTCGATCCAGAACCGCGAAAGCAGCAGCCCCAGCACGCAGCCGAGCAGCGTCGCCGAAATGCCGAACAGCAGATATTTTGCAAAGATCTCGCGGTTGAAAAATCCAAGCGCTTTCGTCGTGCCAATCAGCCGTCTCTGCTCGTCGACCATCTTGCTGACGGTCGCGTAGATGACCAGCGCGCCGACCAGAACGAACAGCAGCGCAAAGGTCATTTCCATGCTTTTCAGATTGTCGGATGCAGCTTTGATCTGCACGAATCCCGCGTTCCCGTACGTGTCGACAACGATCCACTTGCACGGACCGAGCGCATCGGCGCGCTTTTCGGCGTCGGCGAGCAGACCTTTGCCCTCCTCGAACTGCCGCAGTCCGTCCGCATATTCCCGTTCGCCGTCCTCGAGTTTGGCACGTGCTTCATCGAGCTGTCTCCGGGCGTCTTCCATTTCCTTCAGGCCCTGCTCGTACTGCGCTTCTCCTTCCAGATACCGGCGAAGCCCGTCCTCATACTGTTTCAGCGCGTCGGCGTACTCCGTTTCACCCGCTTCGTATTGCGCGAGACCCTCTTCGTACTTTGCCCGCGCCTCGCGGTACTGCCGTAGTCCGGCCAGGTAAACTTTATGTCCTTTGTCCCACTCGGTGCATCCGGCGGCAAGCGCATCGTAGTCCTGCTGGTATTCTCCCGCAAGCGACGCGAGCCGTTCGGAAAGCAGTTTTTCGGCGGCGGCGGGATCGTATTCGCCCTCCCCGCCGAGTACTTCAAACGCTTTGCGAAGCACACGGTCCGGAATTTCCGCCGTGTTCAGGATCTCCCGGATCTTGCCGGAAAGCGAGGATCCGAAATTGATCTGAAAGTCCTCGGTAATCCGGAAATCGCCCGCAACGGCGTGCCGGCTGTCCGGATTCGCTGCCTGCGGCGCCGCCCAGTCGATCCATTGGGACGAATCCTCTTCGATCAGATCGTCGAGTCCGCCTTTCAGTTGGTCGCGGATCTGCGTTTTGACGCTTTCGATCCGGTTCCATCCGGAAACGAGCTTCCGCCTGCCGGAATTGACCTCGGCTGCGGCGGCGTCCAGCTGCTCTGCGCCGGCATCCAGTTCCGCCTTTGCGTCGTCAAGTTGTTTGCGGCCTTCGTCCAGCTGCCGCTTCGCATCGTCCAGCTGCTGCTTCGTTTCGTCGAGTTGTTTGCGGCCGTCTTCGAGTTTTTGGAGCCCGTCCGCGTACTGCTGCTCCCCGTCCCGAAGCTGTTCCGCGGCAGCGTCCAGTTTTGCGCGCCCGTCGGCAAGCTCCGCTTCCGCATCCTCGAGCTTTCGGCGGTTTTCATCGATCCGCTCTCTTGCTTCCGCTTCACGGATCGGCTCGCGGACCTTCGCGACCTCTTCAAACGATTCCCGCGCCGTTCTGACTGTCGTCCGGTATCCGGACGTAAAGCGGTTCATGTCGATCGGGCGGTCCGCAAGAACCTCCGCCTTCATGCAGCAGCCGTCCAGCGCCGTCAGGTCGAACGCATCGCGCGTTACGATGATATAAAACGATTTCAGAAGACCGGTGCAGGCATGCTCCGGATGCGCCGCGATGCCGGTGACGGTAAACGTCGTACCCGTTAAAAACTCCGCCGTGCCGTTTTCGCCGTTCGTGATCTCGATCGTGTCGCCGATCTTCCATCCCATCTCGTTCGCAAGCGGCCGTTCCACGGCGCATTCGCGGTCGGTTTCGGGCATGCGCCCTTCCGATACGGTCGAAACGTTGATCCGTTCCGTCATCGAAATGACGCTCGCGTCCTTTCGCACGCTGCCTGACGCGACCTTTCCGGTCGTCTGGTAAACGGCTTCCACGTCCTGCACGCCCTCCGTTTCGCGGATGGCGGAAAGATCCTGCTCGGAGAGCAGCATCGTGGATACGATCTCAACGTCGCGGAAGGCGGTTTCCCGATAGTATGCGGTTCCGTTGATGCGCAGCGCTTCCGAGGCGTAGTCGATGCCGAGGAAGATCGTCACGCCCAACATGGCGATTACGACGATCGACAGATAAGAAACCTTCTGTTTCCATATGTTGCGCAGCGCGTCTTTGATCTGTGTTTTCTTCATAGACGGTTACCAGACCAGTTCTTCCGCATGTACCGGATGCAGGTTTTTCTTGATGCTTGCGATCCTGCCGTTGCGCATTTTGATGACACGATCCGCCATCTTGGCGATCTCCGGGTTATGCGTAACCATCATAACCGTCGCGCCTTGTTTTTTCACAATGTCTTCGATGACCGAAAGAACCTCGATGCTCGTCGCGTAGTCGAGCGCCGCCGTCGGTTCGTCGGCAAGGATCAGCCGCGGCTTTTTGACGATCGCGCGCGCGATGGAAACGCGCTGCTGCTGTCCGCCCGACATCTGTCCCGGATAGTTGTTTGCGCGCTCGGAAAGACCGACCTTTTCGATCGCTTCTTCTGCGGGCATCGGATCGTTTACGAGCTCCGCGATGAACTGTACGTTCTCGAGCGCGGTCAGATTCGGCATCAGGTTATAAGACTGGAAAATAAAGCCGATGTATTCGCGGCGGTACCGGGTCAGATCCGTATCAGAAGGGTGCGAAAAATCCTTTCCTTCGACCGTCAGCTCGCCGTCGGTCAGAAAATCCATGCCGCCGACGATGTTCATCATCGTCGATTTGCCGCAGCCGGATTCGCCGAGCACGACCAGAAACTCGTTCCGGTAAATATCGAGATTCACACCCTTTAAGACCTTGACTACGCTGTCGCCGGATGGAAATTCCTTCGTGACGTCGCGCAGCGTTGCGAGGACTTCTTTATGCTCGCCGAGATCGACCGTAAGCCCCTTCTCGTCGATCGTGATCGCGGCAAGCGACGCCATGCGCTCGCAAAGCTGCAGCTCCTCCGCGTCGTACAGCGTGCCGTCTTTTTTGTTCACGATCTGCACGCAGCCGATCACATCGTGCAGGTTGTTCAGCGGAACGCAGATCATGGTGCGCGTCAGCAGTCCGTTGTCATCGAACACCGAGCCGTCGAAGCGCGCGTCGTTCATCGCGTCCTCGATGATGACGGACTTGCCCGTCTTCGTCACGACGCCCTCAATGCCGATCCCGTTTTCGACCGAAAGGCCGGAAACGTCCGCCGGTCCGATATGGAACGTCGGGCTGAGACGATCCGTCTTCGGATCCAGAAGCCAGATCGCGCCGGCTTCGCTGTTCAGCGTTTCTACGATGATCTCCAGACTGCCGGACAGCGCGTCGTCAAGATTCTCCACCTCCAGGAGCTGTTCCATGATCCGCCAGGTGGCCTTCATAAACCGTTTTTCTTCCGCCATGCTCCGATTCCCCTCTTCCGATATGGTAAAGCTGCGGCAAGGATTCCCGTGCCGCAGTCCGTTTCATTTTTTCTTTCGTGCCGAAGCACGCGCTTATTCGATCGTCAGAATATCCGAAAACCCGGTGACCTCAAAGATCTCCATGATCATTTCATTCGCGTGGATAACCTTCATGCCGCCCTGACGGTTCATGGTCTTCTGCGCGGTCAGAAGCACGCGCAGTCCCGCGGAAGAAATGTATTCCAGTTTTTCGAGATCGAACGTCAGTTCTTCGACGCCGTTCAGTTCTTCCTTCAGCACGGCTTCCAGTTCCGGCGCCGTCAGAGTATCCAGTCTGCCTTCGGGCGCGATCCGAAGCGCGCTGCCGTTCTTGATTTTTGAAATCGTCATATCCGTTCTCCTTTCAGAATGTCTTCTCGATCACCATTTCCACGTTGTTTCCGCGGATAAAAATCTTTACGTCGTCCGCAAGCTTCGCCGTGATGGATTTCTCCAGCTCGTCCCACTTCTCGGCGTCCTTGTTCTGCTCGACGGCGGTCCGGTATGCCGACATTGACCAGCCGTACATCATCGCGTTGGGCGACATATCCATGGACGCGTCATAGCCGATGTAGTCCACGTAGGCATACCCGTATTCCGCAGCAAGCGTATTAACATCGCTCGTGGCGGAAAGCGCGGTAAAAATGCTTCTGAGCCGACCCATGAAGCCCTTCGACGCTTCGTTTTTTCCGGAAGTGGACGCCTTCATCAGCGCCTCTTTCATTTCCGGATCCATCTGCGTTCTGCCCGCAAGATGCAGCGAAAAGCGCATGCCTTCCGATTCGACCCAATATTTGAGATCCGTCTGTCCGACGATCGTTTGCAGCATTCCCGTCATTTCTTCTGCGAGCAGCCGCAGCCGAAGCGTCTGCTTGCGGTCCAGTCCGCGGAACAACGCCGCTTTTTCCGTTTCCGCGAGCGCTTCCGAAATTCCTTCGCCCGTCGGCGAGATCCTGATCACGTCTGTTTTCATATTGTGCCGATCCTCCTTGTTTCGGTTGTGCTTGATGCGCTCGGCAATCCCGCACTTCTGCGTACGCCAGTATCCACACATCATATAATATTCTGATATAAATTATACCACACAGATTCGAAAACGCAATAAAAAAGCGTGTGCAGCGTGTCGTTTTCCTCGTGTTTTTTCGAATGAAATATAATTATGTAAAAAAAGAGCGAAGACGTGCTGTTTTTTTCCGCCCTGTATGATATAATGAGTTGTCATCATCAAGTTATGGAGGAACCAAGCATGCTGAACATCCGGAAACAAATCGAAAACGGGGTCGCCGTCTTTGCGCTTGCCGGCAGACTGGATACCTTGACGGCGCCGGAACTGGAGCACGCGCTTGACGCGTCTCTGAACGACGTTTCCACGTTGACGTTCGATTTTTCAGAGCTCGAATACCTCTCCTCCGCAGGACTGCGCGTGCTGCTTGCCGCGCAGAAGCGCATGAACAGACAGGGTGAAATGAAGATCGAAAACGTCAACGAAACGATCATGGAGATCTTTGAAGTCACCGGTTTTACGGACGTTCTGACCATCGCATAACAAGCGCGCTCCACGCTCCACGGAAAGGGAACACGAACATGAACGTCAAATTAACCGGGCGCATTGATTCCGAAAATGCCTCCGCCGTTGAGAAGCAGATCGTTTCGCAGCTCGTCGACGGTGAGGAAGTCTGTCTCGACGCCGAAAAGCTGACCTATATTTCCAGCGCAGGGCTTCGCGTGCTGCTTCGCCTGAGCAAAGCGCACCCGGGCATGAAGCTTATCAACGTCAGCCGCGACATCTACGAAATTCTCGAGATGACCGGATTTACCGAGATCATGAGGGTGGAAAAGGTCTACGACACCGTTTCGATCGAGGGCTGCGAGGAGGTCGGCCGCGGCGCAAACGGCACGATCTACCGCATCGACCGCGACACCGTCGTCAAGGTCTACAAAAACGCCGATGCGCTGCCGGACATCCAGAACGAGCGCGAGATGGCGAAACTTGCGCTGATCCTCGGCATTCCCACGGCGATCTCCTATTCCGTGGTCAAGGTCGGAAACGGCTACGGTGCTGTGTTCGAGCTTTTGAACGCCAGTTCGTTCTCTAAAATCCTTGCCGAGCAGCCGGAAAAATTCGACTGGTGCGTCAAGGAATACGCCGGCATGCTGAAAAAGATTCACGAGATTGAAGTTCCCGCAGGGCGGCTCGCCGACGTGCAGGCGGATATGATCGAGCGCGCGGAATTCGTAAAGGACGTTCTTCCCGTGCCGTACGCCGAGAAGCTTGTCTCGCTCGTCTCCTCCGTCCCGCACGAAGATCGGCTGATCCACGGCGATTACCATCCGAAAAATCTTGAGCTGCAAAACGGCGAGGTGCTTTTAATCGACATGGACACGCTCGGCGTCGGCAATCCGATCTTCGAGTTCGGCAGCATCTTCAACGCGTTCATCGGATTCTCGGAACTCGATCATTCGCTGTTCCGGCAATTTCAGGGCTTTGATTTCGACACCGGGTATGCGTTCTGGCGCAAGTCGCTCGCGACCTATCTCGGCACGAACTGCAAAGCGAAGATCGACGAACTGGAAACGAAGGCGAGCATCCTCGGGTATATGCGCCTGCTTCGCCGTGCGATCCTGCGCGGCGAAACCGAAACGGAGCAGGACCGTCGCGCGTTCGATTACCGCCGCCGCAAGCTGATCGAGCGGCTGGACGCCGTCGATTCGCTCGAGATTGCCGAAAACGAACTGACCGTTAAAGCGGGGCTGCGGCAGCTTGGCGCAGTGCAGGATTTCGTGAACGAACGCCTTTGCGCAGCCGGCGCCGATCCGAAAATACAGATGCAGATCGGGCTCGTCACGGAAGAAGTCTTCGTCAACGTCGCCGAATACGCCTATGATCCCGGCAAGGGCAGGGTGACGGTGCGCGCCGAAGTTTCGGACGATCCGAAGGCGCTCACGCTGACGTTTTTCGACACCGGACGTCCGTTCGATCCGCTTGCGAAGGCGGATCCGGACGTGACGCTTTCCGCAGAGGAACGCAAGATCGGCGGACTCGGCATCTTTCTTACAAAAAAATTGATGGACGACGTCCGCTACGAATACCGCGACGGACGGAACGTGCTGACCTTGAAAAAGCTGCTGTAAGCGAAGGAACCGCGCATGACGAACCGAACGCCGGTCATCGATCTTCATATGCACTCAACGGTCTCGGACGGAACGGATACGCCCGAGGAACTGCTTGCGCGTGTCAAAGAAGCGGGAATCGAATTCTTTTCGGTCACGGATCACGATGCGATCTGCACGTGCGAGGCGATCTGCGCATGTTTACACCCCGGAGACCCTCGCTTTCTTTCCGGCGCGGAGTTTTCGTGCCGGGACGAATCCGGCAAATACCATATTTTAGGCTACCGGTACGATCCCGCAGCCGATTCGATCCGCACGCTGATCGGAACCGGTCACGGCATTCGGATCAAAAAGCTCAAAGCACGCCTTGCGTTTCTGCGGACGGAGTTTCAGATGCCGTTCTCGGAAGAGGACGAGCGCGAACTGTTCGCGCAGCCGAATCCGGGCAAGCCGCACATCGCCGGATTGATGGTGCGATACGGCTACGCAAAGACCATCACCGAAGCGATCCGCGATTATCTGGATCGATTGGATCTCAAGGACGATTACGTGCGTCCGGAGGACGCAATCCGAAGCATCCTCGACGCAGGCGGGATTCCCGTGCTCGCGCACCCCTGCTACGGCGACGGGGATCAGCTGATCGTGGGAAGCGAACTCGACGCGCGCGTCGTCCGGCTCACGAAATTCGGGCTCATGGGGCTCGAAGGGTTCTATTCCGGCTTCACGGCAAAGCTTCGCAGCGAAGTCCTCGGTCTTGCGGCGCAATATGGCCTTTACGTTACGGCGGGCAGCGATTATCACGGAACGAACAAGCTTGTTCGTCTTGCGGACACAGGGCTGTGTGCCGGAACGCCGCTTCCCGATGGGCTCGTGCGGTTTTTATACGACGCGTTCGGCGCCGCGATTTAAAGGAGGAAACGAGCATGGAAACGCTCGGTCGGTTCGATCGGTTTTTTGAGGCGAATTACTGCGTCATCGATCTTCTTCCGAAAACGGTTCCGGAAGAATGCGCCTCGCTGTATGGTTCGATGGAACGGTTCTTCCGCGAAGAACCCCTGCATGCGGAGATCGCGGGACGGTTCTCGCGGTTTCTTCTGAAGCTCGGCTGCTATTACACGTTCCGGTTTTTCGATCCCGAAACGGAAGCGGAATATCCCGCGGATTCCGCAAAGACCGTTTTTCAACGCATCGGCGCGTGTCTGAACGCCGATCGTCCGTGCGCGCTGCTTCTGTTCCTTCCGGAGGATGACGCGCTGATCACGCTCGACCGTGACGATCTGTATCTCACGCTTTACGATCCTTCTCCCGCGCTTCTCGATACGGTCCGTCCGCTTGCGGCGGCGGAAGGGCTGTTCGTTCGTTTCCCCGAAGAAGAAAACGCCGCACCGGAGGCTTTATGACCAAACGCGCACGGATCGAATCCTGGATCACGCTCGGCTGCTTTTTTGCGGGCGCCGCGCTCGGTTTCGTATGGCCTGCTGCGTTTGCGCAAATCGGGTTCATCGGCGATCTCTATATCGATTTATTGAAGCTGATGGCGCTTCCGATCGTGCTTGCGACCGTGTTCAACGCCGCTTCGCGCGGGGCAAGGAACGCGTCGAGGGCGCTTTTGAAAGCGCTTCTGCTGTTCGTCGTTCTGTTCGCCGTATCGTTTTCCATCGCCTTCGCGCTTTATGCGATCCTATCCCCCGGCGCCGGCATGACGCTTGCGGCGAACGAACCCTGGACCGGCGCGCTTGCGGATCTTTCCGTCGGCGGCTTCTTCAAAAGCGTCTTTTCCGGAAACATCTTCGCGTCCCTTTCCGGCGGCGCGATGCTGCCGTGCATTCTGTTTGCGTTCGTCATGGGCGTCGCCGCGGAACGGGTCCGCGCACAACGGGTCATCTCGTTCGTTTCGGAGCTCGAGTCCGTGTTCGCGCGCACGCTTTCCTATGTGCTGCATCTGACGCCGATCGGCGTGTTCGTTCTGATGGGGCGCTGCACCGCGGGCTTCGGCGCGGACGCGCTGCACGGCGCGCTGTCCTACGTGCTGTGCGCATGGGGCGGCTGTCTTCTGATCCTCCTGCTCGTCATGATTCTTCCGCTGTGGCTGATCCTGCATATCAACCCGATCACGTATTTTCGCAAAACGGGACGCGCGCTTCTGATGGCGCTTTCCACCTGCTCTTCCGCCGCCACCCTGCCCGAAACGCTGCGCACCTGCCGCGAGGAATTCGATGTGCCGGAGCGCGTCGCGGGCGTTGTTGCGCCGCTCGGATGTACGGTACATATGTGCGGCGGCGCGGTTTCCTTCGCGCTGCTCGGTCTGTTCACGATGCAGATGACGGGCCGTACCGTTTCGATCGGTCTGTTTCTTCTGATGCTGCTGTTCGCCGAAGCGCTGAATATGGCGGCGCCCGGCATTCCCGGCGGCGGCATCGTGCTCGGCGCGACGTTTTTAAGCCTGCTCGGAATGCCCGACGCGGGACTGTTTCTCGGCGTCTACGCCGGCATCTACCGGCTTTTGGACATGGCGTATACGACGCTGAACGTGGCGGGTGACGTGACCGCCGTCCTACTGATCAACCGATGGGAGCAACACACATGAAGCCGTTATCTCGCTGCGTTCCGTCCTCCGTCACGATGGCGCTGGATCAGCGGGCGCGAACCCTTCTCTCGTCCGGAAAGGACGTCGTCAACCTGACCGCAGGACAGGTGGATCTGCCGATGCCCGAAGAAGGGAAAGCGGCGATTCGCGCCGCGCTCGACGCGGACCGGACCGGATACGTCCCCGCGACGGGATCCGCCGACCTCAAAGAAGCCGTCCGCAGACGAATGGGCTGGAACGACGGCGCCGTTCTGATCTCCGCGGGCGCAAAACCGCTTTTGTTCGCCGCGATCGAATGCGTCGCGGGCATCGGAGACGAGGTGCTTCTTATCACCCCGTGCTATACGAGTTATCCCGAAATGGTTCGCCTTGCCGGCGCCCTTCCCGTCCCCGTCCCGCACGGGGAGCCGCTCGAACGGTTCGTTACGCCACGCACGAAGGCAATCATCGTCAACCATCCCGTCAACCCTACCGGTGCTGTTTTATCGAAAGAAGAACTCGCCGGAATCGTCGATTTTGCAAACGCGCACGATCTGTACCTCATCGCGGACGAAGTCTATCACGCGTTCGTCTACGAGGAGCGTTTTACGAGTTTCTATGATGTTTCAAACGCACACGCGCGGCTGATTCTCGTGAACAGCACGTCCAAGACGTACGCCATGGCGGGACTGCGGCTCGGGTTTGCGGTCGCGCCGGAACCCGTCGCAGAAGCGATGTCCGGTTTTTTGAGTCATGCGGTCGGCTGTCCCTGCTCGCTGTCCGAACGCGCGGCGATTGCCGTCCTTGAGCTGGACGAAGCGTATTCCGAAACTCTGCGCGGCGTATTTCGCCGTCGCCGCGATTCCCTTGCGTCCGCGATCGCGCCGATCCCGGATCTGACCGTTTCGCCCTGTGAAGGCGCGTTCTATCTCTGGATCGACGTTTCCGCCGTCGAACCGGACGACGTATTGTTCTGCAATCGCCTTCTCGAAACGGAAGGCGTCGCGCTCACACCCGGCAGCGCGTTTCTTTGTCCCGGTCACGTGCGGCTCGCGTATACGAAGCCGGAACCGATGCTTGCAGAGGCCGCTTTGCGCCTCGAACGGTTCGTCCGCGCCTACCGGTCCGGCGGCCGCTGATTTTTCCCCTGTCCCGAAAGCGTCCCACCCCTGCCGCGGCAGGGTCTTTCTTGATATTGAAATGATACATCTCCGCATATTTTTGCGTTTATCATCACATTTATGCTCAAATATACAGACAAAAAATAAATAATATGTATACAAAGTTATTTTTGGCTTGAATTATATGTATATATATGTTAATATATAATCGAATCCGGAGTTTTTCCGGAAGATTTGTCAAGAATACAGGGGGGTCATGTTTCATGAAAAAATTCTTGTCACTTCTGATCGCACTCATGATGGTCTTCTCCGTCGTCGGCTTTGCCTATGCGGAAGAGGAAGAAGAACCGAATCCCGAACCCGAGTTCGTCCGCCCGGTGGAAATTACCGCGGTCGACGAAGACGGCAACCCGATCGACGGCGTCGAATTGCGGATCTCCGACGAGAACGACCATCAGGAAATCTGGAACACCGACAACGATCAGCTGCTCTTCCTGAAAGAAGGCAGTTACCTGTTCGAGGGGCTCACCGCTCCGGAAGGCTATTTCTTCGAGGAAGCGGTTCCGGTCGTCGTCGAACGTACGGAGGATGAGCGGGAAACCTATATCGGCAACTGCGTCTACGATCACGATCATCCCGAAATCTGCAGCAATCCGAATCACCTCGGTCTGGAACTGTACTCCGTTACGAACGGTGAAAAAACGATCGTCGGCTACTGCTTCAATCATCTTCTGAAGAACCCGAACGGAAACGAGTACAAGAAGTATCCCGCTTCGGCAGAATTGCTGTTCCGGTATGCAAGAAACAAGAGCAAAGATATCGAACAGAGTGAACTGTACGATCACGTCATGTATATCCTTCAGCATGCCGACGACGTTCAGGCGAAATACCATCTTGACGATGCCGTAACGAGATTTCTGACCTACATCGCCATCAAGACGTACACGGACCCGAAGTGCTACTATGAATTCGACGACGAAGGCAATTCCCTGCTGATTCGCGACGAAAACAACAGACCGGTGCGCGACGAAAACGGCAAGTACAAGTTCAAGGAAGGCGGCACCGTGCTCGGCGCGGTCGTCCATCACGCAAAGGCGGAAGATCATGCGATTCCGCAAGACTACATCAAAGCGTACAACGAGCTGATCAAGCCCGCAAACGTCAAAGATTACGACAATACAGTCGCGATGTACTTCTACTATCCCGCCGGATACGACATTGAAAGCGATCAGTCTTACCAGATCCTGATGACCGCAGAACCCGCCGTCAAGCAGGAAGTCAAGATCGGCGTGCGTCCCGCGGCCCTGTTCCGCATCACGGTAAAGTGGAGCGATTCCAACAACAAGGAAAACCTCCGTCCCTCGCCCGAAGCGTTGATCTCCAAGCTGCATCTGTATGCCGGCGGCGAAGAAGTCACGGCGCAGTACATTGACGGCGTCACCGTGACGGACAACGGCGACAACACGTACACCGTGAAATTTGCCAATCTGCTTCCCGAAGACTACACGATGAAGATCGACGCCCCGAAAGGCTATCTGGTCGAAAAGAAAGCTGCCTCGGACGGCGGCACGATTACCCTCACCCATCTCGTCCTGCAGAAGCTTGATCCCATCGTCAGGCCGATCACGCCGATCAAACCGATCACCCCGCCGTGGGCAAAAAAGAATCCGTAATTTGATCACACAGCGACGACCCGCCGGTTTTTCCGGCGGGTTTTTCAGTTCCGGTTTTTTCCGCGTTCGCGCGCTCATATTTTTCCATGCAGAATATCGGTCTTCTTATTTACAAAAGGCGATTTTTCTGTTAATCTAATAGTGTGTATGCGTATGCGCCGATCGGCAGATCTCTGCGCGTACGGTAAATTGATTGAAGGAGGGGTTACTATCGTGAAAGACACGTTTCGCGGCGGCGTTCATCCGAAAGAGCACAAGGATCTCAGTCGGAAAGCGGCGCTGCGCGTCTTTGACGCAAAAGGAGAAATGGTTTTCCCGCTCGCACAGCACATCGGGAAACCGGCGAAGGCGGTCGTCAAAAAAGGCGACGCCGTTCAAGTCGGAAGCCTTCTCGCGGAAGCGGACGGCTTCGTCTCCGCCAACGTCATCTGTTCCTGTTCCGGCACGGTCAAAGCGGTCGAAAAACGCCGCACGATCTCCGGCGCGATGCAGGAATGCGTCGTGGTCGAAAACGACGGACAGTACACGGAGACGGGCGCTTTCGGTCAGCTTGAGGACGCGGCTTCGATCCCAAACGAGGAGATCTTAAAGCGCGTAAAGGACGCGGGCATCATCGGTCTGGGCGGCGCGGGCTTCCCCACGCATGTCAAGCTTGCTCCGAAGGATCCTTTGGGCGTAAAATATCTGATCGCGAACGGGGCCGAATGCGAACCGTATCTGACCTGCAACGACCAGCTGATGCGCGGCTATGCAAAGGAAATCGTCGAGGGCATGGAGATCGTGCTCCGGCTGTTCCCGAATGCCGAAGGCGTGATCGCGATCGAAAACAACAAGCCCGAAGCGATCGCCGCCATGCAGAAAGCTGTCGAGGGGCATAAGCGTCTGCGCGTGCTCGGACTTCGCACGAAGTATCCGCAGGGCGGTGAGCGCAGCCTCATCAAGGTCATCGCGGGCATTGATTATCCGATTACGAAACTGCCCGCGGACGTCGGCTGCATCGTCGACAACGTCGGCACGATCCTTGCGATCGGCCGCGCAGTCCTTTATCGCGAGCCGCTGTTCCGCCATGTTCTGACGGTCACCGGCGAAGCGGTCAACGAGCCTTCGAACTTCATCGTGCGCGACGGAACGAGCTTCAAAGAGCTGATCGAAGCAGCGGGCGGCGTCAAGGAAGGCATCGAAGCGAAGAAGATCATCTCCGGCGGTCCGATGATGGGCATCGCCGTCGGCACCGACGAGGTCCCGATCACCAAGACGACCAACGCGATCACCGTGCTTGCGGATGATCCGGTCGAAAAAGCCGATCGCAAGATGACGGCGTGTCTGCATTGCGGACGCTGCACCACGGTATGCCCGAACGGTCTGATGCCGCAGATGATGGCGGACGCCGTCGCGGCGGGCGACTTCGAGCGCTACGAGAAAAAGCTCTTCGGCCTGGACTGCATTTCCTGCGGTTCCTGCACCTATATCTGTCCGGCAAAGCGGCCGCTGACCCAGACGTTTAAACAAACCAAAGCGGAGATCATGGCACGCAAGCGTGCGGCACAGGGAGGTAAATAATGGGTAAAGCATTGAATCTCTCCGCGGGTCCGCACGTACGCGATCGCTGGACGACCCCGTTCATCATGATGGTCGTCTTCCTGTCGCTGCTGCCCGCCGCGATCGTCGGCGTCGTCGTGCACTGGGTGAAGTTCCAGAGTCTCAACGCGCTCTGGGTCATCCTCGCGTCGATCGGCTCCGCGGTCCTTACGGAACTGCTGTTCTGCCTCGTGACGAAGCGCAGGATCTCGATCTGGGACGGCAGCGCCGCCGTGACCGGTCTGCTGCTCGCGCTGTGCCTGTCGCCGAATACGCCGGTGCTGATGCCGGTGATCGGTTCGGTCTTTGCGATCCTCGTCGTCAAGTGCTGCTTCGGAGGCTTGGGCAAGAACTTCATCAACCCGGCGCTTGCCGCACGGTGCTTCCTGCTGATCTCCTTCAGCAACTTCATGTCGAACAACTATCCGAGCTTCGACGCGATCTCGAGCGCAACGCCGGTCGAAATGCTCTACACGGGCAAGATGATCGACATCTCGCAGATGTTTCTCGGCACCGCGGGCGGCGTCATCGGAAGCTCGATCCTCGCGCTGCTCGTCGGCGGTCTCGTGCTGTGGGGACTCGACATCATCCACGGCGAAATCTGCTTCTCGGTCATCGGCGCGTTTACGCTGGTGCTCGGTCTGTTCGGCGGACACGGCTTTGATCCGGCGTTCCTCGCTGCGCATCTGTGCGGCGGCGGCGTGATCCTCGGCGCGTTCTTCATGGCAACCGACTACACCACTTCCCCGGTCAGCCGGCTCGGACAGCTCGTTTACGGATGTCTGATCGGCGTGCTCGGCGCGCTGTTCCGCATCTTCGGCAAGGGCACCGATATGTTCAGCTACTCGATTATCATCGCAAACCTGTTCACGCCCTTGATCGACATCTACATCGTCCCGAAGCCCTACGCGTACCGCAAGCGTGCGATCGAAAAGGCCGAAGGCGTCGTGAAACCGCCGTTCTTCAAGCGGATCCCGAAGCCCGTCATCGCGCTGACGCTGATCGCTGCGATCGCAGGCGTCGCGCTGTCCGGCGTGTTCACCATTACCAAGGACCCGATCGAAGCGAACGAGCTTGCAAAGAAGCGCGAATCGTACAAAGCGGTCTGCGAAGCGGCTGCCGACTTTACGGAGATCGACGCGGCGAACGCGGCGATCGCGGCGCAGGAAGGCTCGTATCAATCCGGCAAGTTCGGCTCCGTCACGGTTGACGAAGCGTTCATGGCCGTCGACGCTTCCGGCGCTCCCGTCGGTTACGTATTCTCGCTCACCAGCGGCGACGCGTATAAGCCCCCGCTGAAGATTGCAGTCGGTCTTTCGACGGACGGCACGGTTCTGAAGATCGCGTTCATCGAAATGAACGAAACGCCCGGCAAGGGCTCCCTCTGGGACGAACCGAAATACCGCGATCAGTTCAACGGCCGCAGCGCGGACGCGTTCGTGCTCGGCGGCGATAAGGAAACGAACGGCATCGACTCCATCTCCGGCGCAACCGTCACCTCGAAAGCCGTCGTCAACGCGGTCAACGCATCGCTGGACTTCTTCCGGAACGTGATCATGGGAGGAGGCAATTGATATGAAGAAGAACAAATATCTCGAACGGCTGTACAACGGCCTGATCAAAGAGAATCCGACCTTCGTGCTGATGCTCGGCATGTGCCCCGCTCTGGCGATCACCGATTCCGCGATCCACGGTCTCAGCATGGGTCTTTCCACGCTGGCGGTTCTGGTTCTCTCGAACTTCCTGATCTCGGTCATGCGCAACGTGATCCCGGATCAGGTCCGTCTCCCCTCTTACATCGTGATCGTGGCGTCGTTCGTCACGCTCGTAAGCCTTCTGATCCAGGCGTATCTGCCCTCCGTCTACTCGGCGCTCGGCGCGTTTATCGAACTGATCGTCGTTAACTGCATCATTCTGGGCCGTGCCGAAGCGTACGCGAACAAGCATACCCCGGGTCTTGCGGTCATGGACGGCATCGGCATGGGCCTCGGCTTTACCGTCGCCCTGACGCTGATCGGTCTCGTGCGCGAGTTCCTCGGCGCGGGCACCGCGTTCGGCATGCGCGTCTTCCCGCAGGAATACGCGATCCGGATCATCACCGACTCTCCCGGCGCATTCATGGTCATCGCGCTGTTCATCATCATCATGAACGCGATCGGCATCAAAACGCGCCAGCACGAGCTCGTCAACAGCAACGGCTGCGACGGCTGCTGCGCCAAATGCGCGATGCGCTGTGAGGACAAAAAGGAGGAAGAACAATGACGAGACTGCTTTTGATCATCGTATTCAACGCACTGGTCAGCAACGTGCTGCTGGTCCGCTTCCTCGGTATCTGCTCGTTCCTCGGCGTTTCCAAGCAGATCAAAGCGTCCGCGTCCCTCGGCGGCGCCGTCATCTTCGTCATGGCGATCGCGTCTGCGGTTGCGAACCTTCTGTATGACAACGTCCTCGTGCCGCTCCATATCGAGTTCATGCACACGATCGTCTTCATTCTGGTCATCGCCGCGCTCGTTCAGATCGTCGAGATGTTCCTGAAGAAGAAATCGCCCGGACTCTATAAAGCGCTCGGCATCTATCTGCCGCTGATCACGACCAACTGCGCCGTGCTCGGCATCGCAAACAGCAACATCGGTTCCGGCTTTATTGACAGCGTTCTCACGGGCATCGGCACCGCGGTCGGCTACACGATCGCGATCGTGCTGCTCGCCGGCATTCGTTCCCGCATCAACGAGGGCGATCTTCCGAGACCCGTGCGCGGCGCCCCCATCGTGCTGCTTGCAGCCGCTCTGATGGCGATCGCATTCAACGGGTTCACCGTTCTGCAGCCGGTCATCGAAACCACGCTAAAGGGGGTCGGACAATGATTATTCTGATCACCACCATCGTTATCACCGTCATCGGCATCATCGTCGGTCTCGGTCTCGTGTTCCTCGGCAAGAAGTTCCACGTCCCGGTTGACGAGCGGGAAGCGGAAGTGCGCGAATGCCTGCCCGGCAACAACTGCGGTGCCTGCGGCTATGCGGGATGCGACGCGGCGGCTGCGGCGATCGTCGCCGGGGAAGCGCCGGTCAACGTCTGCCCCGTCGGCGGCGCACCGGTCGCGGAAAAAGTCGGCGGCATCATGGGCACCGACGCGGAGATCCTCGAGCGTAAGGTCGCGTTCGTCCGCTGCAAGGGCACCTGCGACGCCTGCGGTTCCCAGGGCAACTACGTCGGCATTTCCGACTGCCGTTCCGCCGCGCTTGCGGGACTCAACCTGAAGGACTGCGACTACGGCTGTCTCGGTCTCGGCTCGTGTGTGAACGTCTGCCCGCAGGGTGCGATTCAGATCCTCGACGGCGTCGCGGTCGTAAACCGCAATCTGTGCGTTGCGTGCGGCCTGTGCGTCAAGGCGTGCCCGAAAGGACTCATTGAACTCGTTCCCGAAAGCAAGCACGTCGCCGTGCAATGCCAAAACCGCGACAAGGGTCCGCAGGTCAAGAAGGTCTGCTCCGCAGGCTGCATCGGCTGCACGCTCTGCACCAAGCAGTGCGCGTTCGACGCGATCCACATGGACGGCAGCCTTGCGCGCGTCACCTATGAAAACTGCACGCAGTGCGGCAAGTGCGTCGAGAAGTGTCCCGCGCACGTCATCACCCCGCCCTGCCCCGTTGCACAGAAGGAGGCGTAAGCTATGGAAAAACGAAATCAGGCTGCAAAGCTCATCATCGGCGCGGTCATCGTGATCATCGCGGTCATGGCGCTCGCCGGCATCGTCAGCCAGCATTCCATCACCTATAAATCCGCACCGCTCGACCGCGAAGACATCACGTACGAGAAGGTCGACGCGCCGAAGGCGTCGAGCGCGGACGGCACGATCACCGCGGAGGACTGGAAGGCTCTGTATCCGCACATCGTCGTTTCGATGGGCAGCAACAAGGAAAACGACGTCGTCGTCGACTATCTGGAGCTCGATCCGTATCTCGTGGAGATCTATGAAGGGTACGGGTTTGCGAAGGACTACGGCAGCGCGCGCGGACACAGCTACACGCTGGAGGACGTTGCGAAAACCAAGCGTCCGCATCCGTTTGCGAACTGCCTGACCTGCAAGACGCCGAACTTCACCAAGCTCGCGCAGGATACGAACGAAGCGGCGTATGCGCTTCCGTTCGACGAAGTCTACGCGAAGCTCATGAGCGAAGGCGCGGAGACCGTCAGCTGCTACACCTGCCACGGCAACAACCCCGGCAACGGCACGGGTGCGAAGGAAAACCTGACCGTCACCCACGAATACATCAATCTGGCGCTCGGCGAAAACAAGAGCACGATCGACCCCGGCATCCTTGCCTGCGGTCAGTGCCACATCGAGTATTACTTCGATCCGGCGACCAAGGCGACCAGAATGCCGCACGGCTCCGTTGAGGCGATGACGCCGGAAGCAACCTACGAATACTACGCGCAGCTCGGCTTCTCCGACTGGACGCAGGAAAGCACCGGCGCAAGCATGCTGAAGGTACAGCATCCCGAAATGGAAACGGTCCTCTTGGGCAAGCATGCCGGCATGCTGAACTGCGCCGACTGCCATATGCCGGTCGTGCAGGATTCCAAGGATCGGACGGTCTATCACAGCCATCTGCTCGTCAGCCCGCTTGAGAACGACACGCTGCTTGAAACCTGCCTGGTCTGCCATCAGGATCTGGGTGTGAACAGCAAAGACGAGATGGTCGCGTTCGTGCGGAGCATCCAGAACCGCATCACGTCCGAAGAAAAGCGCGTCGGCGAACGCCTCGCCGCGTTCAAAGGGGAGCTGGCAAAGGCGAATCAGAGCGGCGCCGTTTCCGAAGAGCAGCTGAACGAACTGCGCGAACTTTACCGCAAAGCGCAATGGTTCTTCGACTACTGCTACGTCGAGAACTCCGAAGGCGCGCACAACTCCGAACTTTCGACCCGCTGCCTCGATACGGCGGATTCGCTGATCCGGCAGGGTATGGATCTGCTCGGATCGATCGACTACTGACCCAAATAAAACCCGCGGCAAAGGACGTTTCCGACGCTCCTTTGCCGCATTCTTTCCATCTATGAGCGTTTTAAAGAAAATCGGCAAGTTTATTGCTTCCATGAAGTTTGCGATCATCCTGCTGGTCGTCGTCGCGATCGCCTGCGTGATCGGAAGCCTCGTGCCGCAGGGCGAGCAGTTTTCCGTTTATCGCGATTCGTACTCCGAACGCGCCGCCGCGTTCATCCTCGCGTTCCGGCTCGACGACGTGTTCCATAGCTGGTGGTTTATCACGCTCGTTTCTCTGCTTTGCCTGAGCCTGCTTTTGTGCAACCTCACGCGCGTGCGCGCGCTGATCCAGCAGACGAAGGAAGCGGCGCGGTTCGATTCCGCGCTTGCATCGACGCCGTCCGCAACCGCCGATGGCGTGACCGATCCCGAAGCGGTCCTGAAGCGGCTGCACTTCTTCCGCCCGCTGAAAACGACCGCGGACGGCCGGGACGCGCTGTTTGCATACCGCAACCGGCTCGGGTTCTGGGGCGCGTGGGTCTGCCACGTCGGCATTCTTCTGATCGTGATCGGCTACGCGCTCGGGCAAATGACGCTGTTCTCCGCCTCTGTATACGGCACGCCGGGACAAACCAAGCCGATCGAAGGCACCCCATACGAGGTCACGGTCGACGCGTTTTCCACCGTGGTCAACGACGCCGGCTTCGTGGAACAGTACGTTTCCGCGCTGACCGTGCGCAATACGGACGGCACGGAAGCGCAGAGCGGGACCGCGAGCGTCAACCACCCCGCCGTTCTGCACGGCATGAAGTTTTATCAGACGGCGAGCGGAACCGCGACGCGCGTAACGATATCGGAAAACGGCGTACCGTTCGAAAGCGCGGATCTGTGCGTCGGCGAGGAACTGACGATCTCGTTCCTGCCGGGTCTGTCGCTGTATCTCAACGCGTACGAGGAGGATCACGACGGCGTTCCGGCGTATCAGATCCTGTTTTTCTACAACAATCAGCACTTTGAGACCGGGAGAAACTACTTCTCGCCCGGCAGCGGCATCACCCTCGGCGATTATGCGATCACGTTCTCCGATCCGCTCGAATATACGCTGCTGCGCGTGAAAAAGGATTCGTTCTCGTGGCTCGTGCTCGTCGGCGCGGTCCTGACTGCCGTCGGTCTGTTCTTCGCGCTGTACGTCGTTCCGGAAACCGTCTGGGCCGTCCGAAATGAAGACGGCACGTGGACGGTAAACGGCAAGAGCAAAAAGCTTGCGCCGCTCTTTCGGGAACAGTTCGACCGCGCCGTTTCGGAGCGCAAAGGAAAGGAGGCACGGAAATAATGCAGGCGGAAAGCATTCTGTTTCTCATCACGCTGGTCCTGTACGTTTGCGTGACCGTTCTGTATTTCCTGTACGTCGCGCTGAAAAAGCCCGTCCTTTCGAAGCTTGCGATCCGAACGCAGATGGCGGCGCTGCTCGTGCATACGGCGGCGATCGTGCTGCGCGGCGTGCTCATGGGTCGTCTTCCGATGGCGAACCAGTATGAATTTTCCACCGCGTTCGCGTGGGCGCTTGCGCTCGTTTCGCTGATCTTTATCCTGAAATTCCGCTTCCCCGTGCTCGGCGCGTTCGCGTCGCCGGTCACGCTGATGCTCGCGCTGTATGCAGGGCTGCAAAAGCTCAGCGAATGTAAAACCATCGCCGCGTACGAAGCGATGGGCGTCAACGGCGTGGACCGCATCCGCAATCTGATGCCGGCCCTCAGGAGCAGTTGGCTCGGCATTCACGTGTCGACGGTCATCATCGCGTACGGCGCGTTCGGCGTGTCGTTCGTGCTGTCGATCATCTTCCTTCTGCGCCACCGCATGAAGGAAAACGGATTCTGGGACCAGCACATTCCGAAAAAAGAAAAGCTCGACGTCATCAGCTATCGCTGCGTATCGCTCGGCATGATGTTTCTCACCGCGACGATCGCGATCGGCGGCATCTGGGCGGAAAACGCCTGGGGCAGTTACTGGACGTGGGATCCGAAGGAAACGTGGGCGCTCGTGACGTGGCTCATTTACCTCGTATATCTGCATCTGCGCATCCGCCGCGGCTGGAACGGCAAGACCGCCGCGATCTTCGGCGTCGTCGGGTTTTTATGCGTGCTGTTCACCTACGTCGGCGTGAATACGCTGCTGCCGGGTCTGCACAGTTACAAATAACGCGTTGACATGCGAACCGGATTTAGATATAATATAATTTACCAAACAGGAGGAGGCTTTCAACGGATGTCGATTCAAATGCGCGAATACCGCAACCCGAACAACGGAAATCTTCCGCTGCGCGTGGCGAAAGGTCATTTTGCAACCAGTCACAGCCATATCAACTATTACGTCGATCTGACCATGACCAAATACTGTCTGCCCGAAGCGCGTGAAGCAGCGATCCACCTTGCCAACCGCTTCAAGGCGACCACGATCGTGGACACGATCCTCTGCCTCGACGGCACCGAGGTCATCGGCGCGTGCATGGCGAGCGAGCTCACAAAGCAAAGCTTTACGAGCATGAACGCAAACCGCCCCATCTGCGTCGTCACGCCGGAGCATACGACCGGCAGCCAGCTGTTGTTCCGCGACAATACCGCGCCCATGATCCGGGGAAAACACGTCCTCGTTCTGGCGGCGTCCGTCTCCACCGGCTATACCGTGCTCGGCGCGATCGAAGCCATCCGTTACTACGGCGGCGAAACGATCGGCATCTGCTCGATCATGGCGAACATCAAGGAATGCGCGGGCTACCCCGTCATTTCGGTCTGCGACACGAACCGCATCTGGGAAGACTATGAAAGCTTCCCCGCCCACGAATGCCCGCAGTGCAAAGCGGGCGTCAAGCTCGACGCTATGGTCAACACCTACGGTTTCTCGAGCTTCTGATCCCGTTAAAAGCGCCCGGCTCCGGGCGTTTTTCATTAAAAAGGAGGAATGCATAATGGAAATGAAATTCTATCGCTGCGAGATCTGCGGTCAGATCGTCGCCGTCGTGAAAAAGACCGCATGCCCCGTGGTGTGCTGCGGCAAGCCCATGAAGGAGATCGTTCCCGGCGTATCCGACGGCGCCGTCGAAAAACACGTCCCCGTTTACGAAGTCAACGGCGATACCGTCGTCGTCAAGATCGGCGCGATCGCGCATCCGATGCTGCCCGAGCATTTCATCGAATGGGTTTCTCTGCAAACGAAATACGGCAATCAGAGAAAGGCGCTGGAGCCGAACGCCGCGCCCGAGGTCTGCTTCAGGATCTGCGACGGCGACGAGGTCGAGGCGGTTTACGCCTACTGCAATCTGCACGGACTCTGGAAAGCGTAAACGCTTCGGTCGGATGAAAGATTTTTCATCCGACCGGTTTTCAGTTTTTGCCTAATATCCTACGGATTTTCGGACGGCAAAAACTACAAGGTGTCAGATCCGCCGCGCATGTCGCCGGATCTGACGGATTTACTTTATTCATGATCACGACAAGGAGGACATATGAGCAAATATACAGGTACAAAGACCGAACAAAACCTGCTCGCCGCGTTCGCGGGCGAATCGCAGGCGCGCAACAAGTACACCTACTTTGCGTCCAAGGCAAAGAAAGAGGGCTATGAACAGATCGCGGCGCTGTTTTTAAAAACCGCGGATAACGAAAAGGAACACGCCAAGATGTGGTTCAAGGAGCTTGACGGCATCGGCTCGACCGCCGAGAACCTCAAGGCTGCCGCGGACGGCGAAAACTACGAGTGGACGGATATGTACGAGGGCTTTGCAAAGACCGCCGAGGAAGAGGGATTTCCGGAACTCGCCGAAAAATTCCGTCTTGTCGGCGCGATCGAAAAGCACCATGAGGAACGCTATCGTGCGCTCTTAAAGAACGTCGAAACCGCAGCCGTCTTTGAAAAAAGCGAAGTCAAGGTCTGGGAATGCCGCAACTGCGGTCACATCGTCGTCGGCACCAAGGCGCCGGACGTCTGCCCCACCTGCGCGCACCCGCAGTCCTATTTCGAGGTCAACTGCGAGAATTATTAACCGGACGCATCGGCAAAAGCGGAGGAATCCCCTCCGCTTTTTTCTTTACAGTCAAATCACGCCGTGCTAAAATAAGAATATGACACAGGATGAACGAAGAATCTGGCTGATCGAAGCGCTGCTTTCCGAGCACGGATATCCGAACAAGGTCCCCGAAAACATTTTCGAGCAGAAACGGCTTTTGCGGGGCTTGTTCAACGTACGCCCGCCGATGCAGGCGAGCGCGGAATTTCTCGCCGTGCAGGACGCATACTTACAGGAGGCGGCGCGTGAAAAGGGCATCGTTGCGCTTTCGGACCTCGCGCCGGTAAAGCCGCACCTCTACCTCTGGCAGGGCGATATCACGACGCTCGCGGTCGACGCGATCGTCAACGCCGCGAATTCGCAGATGCGCGGCTGCTTTTCGCCGAACCACGGCTGTATCGACAACGCGATCCACACCTTTGCCGGTGTCGAACTGCGGCTGATGTGCGACACGATGATGCGCGTACAAGGGCATGAAGAGCCCACCGGATCGGCAAAATGCACGCCGGGATTCAATCTTCCGGCAAAGTACGTCCTGCACACGGTGGGACCGATCGTTTCCGGACCGCTCACGCAGCGGCACAGGGCGCAGCTTGCTTCCTGCTACGAAAGCTGTCTGCGCCTGGCGGAAGAAAACGGGCTCAAAAGCGTCGCGTTCTGCTGCATTTCGACCGGCGTGTTCGGCTTCCCGCAGAACGAAGCGGCAAAAATCGCCGTCGACACCGTCACGGCGTTCCAAAAGCACTGCCCGATCGACGTGGTGTTCAACGTATTCAAAGAAGCGGACCTGAAAATCTACCGCGGTCTGCTGCAATAAAGGAGGATCCTCATGTCATCGTTCAAAGATCTCCGGATCGTGGATAATTTCT
>Ga0247611_10002391_pt1 | contig 30416 bp, 26 predicted proteins | sample 177DNAGHGhighgp2_FD_192422 | JGI IMG/M metagenome (GOLD analysis project Ga0247611, IMG submission 192422) | Sheep rumen microbial communities from Palmerston North, Manawatu-Wanganui, New Zealand - 1770 DNA GHGhigh gp2 | ecosystem: Host-associated > Mammals > Digestive system > Stomach > Rumen... | reverse complement strand
TTGGCTATACATTACCAGATAATATAATAATAGTATTAACTATAGAAAATGAAGAAGGATTGAAAAAAATATCTCCTGAAGTATATCATTTTTGTGTAGTGTCAATATAGGTGATTAGTTTATGGATAGTAATATAACTTTTTTAACCGAAGAACAAATCTTTGGTGATAAACAATTAGATATATTAAAAAAATATGGAACAGCTTGTGCTATTACTGATTTTTCTATTCTATTAGGTGGGTATGTTAATAATTATTATCATACTAATGAAGGTAACACTGATAAGGACAGAACTTGCATGTGGTGGACTAGAACAGATGATGGAGATAATGACGCGCGCGTCGTTAATGATTTTGGTTATAGCAACTCACAAGATGTTGACGACCGTATTGGTGGGGCTCGCCCAGCTTTGCCTTACTCATCAATCTCATCAATCGCCTCGAACGAAGTGAGAGGGAGCTTTGGAATTAAAGAAGTTGAATATGGAGAATATCCACAAACAATAGTTGATGAAAGATTTTCAAGAGAGTTAGAAGTAAATTATAAAAGAGGCTCTGGTATAAGAAAAACTGGAAAAACTTATACTACAGATTCTGTAGTTTATGATGATTATGATAGGAGTTTTGAACCTAGAAAACACGAAGAATTCGAATATAAAGGAAGAAGGTATATTCGTATTGTTGGTGATTACAATGGTGAAGATTTTAAACTTTCTGATGGAAGAATAATAGTTTATGGTGAACCTTATTGGGTAGCAGTTGAACCTATAAAATGGTTAGTAGATGAGAGAGCAAATATTGCACTTTCAAAAAAAATAATTTTTTCTGGTGTTCAATTCAAAAAAATACGAGATTACAAAGGTGACTTCAATCGAACTGATATAAAACAATTTATGGATAATTATTTCTCAAAAGATATTAAAACAACTGCAACCTTGTCTCATTCTGCTACTGAATCAAAAGAAGAATCATCAAAAATAGTTGAAAGAAAATCTAGATTACAAAAATTGAATCCAGATACTACAAATCCACAAGATAGAAGAAGAATGACAGATACAGAAATCATTCATGCATGGATAGAAGCTGGACAATCTGTTTTACTTAGAGGTCCTTCTGGTATTGGTAAAACAGAAAGATTAAAAACATTATATCCAAATTTAATATATATTAAATTAACAAATAATATGTTCCCAGAAAAAGTTGTTGGATCGATGAATCTGCAAACTGGACAAAATATTCCACCAGATTTTGCTAAGCAAGCATTACTTGCTTGTGCAACTGATGAAGAAAGAAAATTAATCAGTGAAAATGTTCAAAATCTATATGATTTAGCTGATGAAATATATGAAAGATCTCAGAATAGTGATGAGAAAATTGTAATATTATTAGATGAATTATTAAATGTTAAACCCGCTGTTCAATCACTTGTATATACATTGGTTTTAAATAGATTAGTTGAAACTGGTAAAGGTTTAAAATTGCCTGCCAATACTGTTATAGTAGCAACTGGTAACCAAAAGAAATATTCAAGTGTTGCTGAAGATTTAGCTGAACCACTAGAAAAAAGATTTGATCATATATTAGATATGCAACCTAAAGTTGGTGAGTGGATAAATGAATATGCAATTCCTAATAAGATTCATCCATCTGTAATTGGTTATATATTATCTAAATATACTCAAAGTGGAAAAAGTGAATCTATTTCAGATATGGGTTATTTCTACGAAGAACCAGAAGTAGGAGAAAAGAAATTAGATCAAAATGGATGTAAAGGAAGAACAAACGATCCTCGTGGATGGGCTTCAATTTCTAATACACTTTATGCTTTTGAAGAAGATTTAAGGAAAGGTAAGTTTGTTGGAAAAGATGTTGAACATATGCTAGAGGTATCAATAAATTCTAAACTTCGTGAAGAGTGGGCAAGAGAATTCTTTGATTTTTATAACATACCTTCATTATCAGTTGATGAAGTTGTTACAGATACTTTTTCGCAAGCAGATTTACCAAGAGATATTAATGAGAGATTTGCATGTGTAACATCATTATTGCTTGCTAATGAAAATCAAGTTGGGAAATGTAGAGATTTTATAAGAAATCATTGTGATCCTGAGTATCTTCAATTATACGATATTTGTTGGGCTGGTAATGATGAGAGAAAGATTATGAAAATAACAGAACTTCAAGAAATGGCGATGATTAGTGAAGAAAGTGCAGGTAAGAGAAGATGAATAAAGAATTGATTGATTTACAAAGAGGAAGTAAAGCTACTTGTGTTGTTATAAAAAATAGTGATTCAAATAAGCTTGAAAATTCAGTTTTTATGGATTCAAGAATAAGTGATTCATGGTTATTTGGTGCTAAGATGGGAAATCCAATATTTAAAGAAAAGGTAGATATTATTTCAAGAAAAAGTGAAATTGGTTATTTTGTTATTACTAATTTTGATTCACTACCTATTGATGAACAAAATAAATATGTTTCTTTGATTAAGGATAGAGAATTTATTGGCTATACATTACCAGATAATATAATAATAGTATTAACTATAGAAAATGAAGAAGGATTGAAAAAAATATCTCCTGAAGTATATCATTTTTGTGTAGTGTCAATATAGGTGATTAGTTTATGGATGCAATGGCAAAATTACTTTATGATACAAAAAGATTGATGACGTTAAGATATCCAAGATTTGGAAGTGAAATAGCATCAGCTAATATTGCTTATAAAAGTGATTTAAGATATCATACTGCTGCTACAGATGGGAAGAATATATATTTTGACCCGGAGTATTTAGCAAAATTGAGTGAATCAGATAGATTATTTCTTATTGCGCATGAATTAATGCATATTAAATTTGCTCATGCTTTTAGGTTAGAAGATAAAAATGGTCAAAAAAGAGATCCAGATGTTTGGAATGAAGCAACTGATGCTATAATAAATGCTAACTTAGAAAGAGATGGATTTACAATTAAAGAAGGATATGTTAATAGGCCCGAAGCTTTAAAATATTCAGCCGAGGAATTTTATCAACTTCTTTTAGATGAAAAAAAAGCTAAAGAATCTGAGCAACAGCAAAAAAATAATGAGCAGGGTAATCAAAGCAAAAAAGAAGATGGTGACTCTCAAGGACAATCAAATAGTCAAAATAATGATAGTGATAGTCAACATATAGGAGATGATCATAGTCTTTGGGAAGAAGCTTTTGAAAGAAGAAAGAAAGGCAATCAATCTAAAGATAGTAGTAGTCCTTCTCAAAATGAGGGTAAACAGTTAGAAGATGATTCACAAACTCAAAATTTTGATGAGAGAGAAGAATTTTCATCAAATCGAGAAGAACGAATCGCTAGAGCAAAAGAAAATTTAGAAAGAATGAAAAATGATATGTTATCTGGGGCAAATATTTCAGAAAAAACAAATCTAGGCTCAGTTGGTGAAAGTACAGAAGAATTTGATTGGAGATTACTGTTAAGAAGAGAAGTTGAAAAGACTGAAACAATTTGGTCACAAAGAAGATCAATCGCTGAAAATAATTATGCCTATAGATTAGAAGAAAATGATATTGATGATGAAGCAGAAACTGAAGTTATGATAGATGTTTCTGGATCGGTAGATTTGGATTTAGTTAGAGCATTTTTAAGAATGTTAAAACCAATATTAAAAGAATCAAAATTAAAAGTTGGTTGCTTTAATGAAAAATATTGGGGAATGACTGAAATTAAAAGTGTATCTGATATTGATAATTTTGAAATACCTAGTGGTGCAAGAGGTCAATCAGCATGGACTGAGGACTGGGACTTAGCTGTTAGATCCTTTACCAAAAAAAGAGAAATAAATAAAATAGTTTTCACAGATGGTGAGCCTTGTCCAGGAACAATGCCAAAAGATGATTTAAGAAATGAAAATGTTATTTGGCTTGTATATGGTAATAGAAACTTCAAACCTTGTTGTGGAACTGTAATTCAAATAACATCTAAACAACTTGAAAGATTATATGATTGTAAAGCTAATGAAGATGTAAGCTGTAAGATTAGATAAATATAAAATTGTGATAAATGGAATATTAATATTTAGTATATGTAATTATAGAATTAGAAAACCTATGCTAAAGTGAAATATATAAGTTGATAATTTATAGATTTTTGTAGTATAATGTTTATAGAAAATTTTATACTTGTGAAACAAGGTGGAGAGTTTAAAAGTATCTAAATAAACGCCCCATGAGAAATTTAGTTGCTTCGGCAACTTTTTTTATTTACAAAAAATTGACTTTTGATGTTACTTTTATTAAAATACTAAGTTATTAAAGAGAGGTATATTTATGAGAGATATTAATGATGTACTAAATGATGAATCACATAATGATAAGGAACTAGTCAAAGAACTCAGCATCTATGTCAAAAATCATAAAGATAAAAAGTTGCCAATAAATAAACAATTTATAAAGGACATCATTGATATAACTTTAAGAAATAGTGAAATTGATTTTGAAAACGTAGTATTTATTAATTTTAATGATATAAGTGGTATATGGGTAGATGATAGCAAAACTTTGATAATTAGTTCGGTGGGTATATTCAAGCAATCAAAATTATATAAAGATTATCTACATTCAAAAATTGGTGATAATAGTATTTTGGCATATTATACAATTATAGAGGCAATAGTACATGAACTGACCCATGCTAGACAATACTATGTTAATGCGACACAGCGAAATGATATTTATACTTCTTGTAATGAAATTGTTCATAAAAAATATAAAGAATATAGAGAGAATCATGACCTAGTATTAACGGAAAGATATGCCAGTTTAAGGGGGAGTACCATCGCATATGAAGTATTATCATACATTTATCCCCAAAAACAGGTTAAAGAATTTAAAAATGTGGTATATGGATATTTATTGGCTGGATATAAGGTCGATTATAATGGTGAAATTACCTGTGCTGGCTTAGACTACTATCTACATGATGATTCAAGAATAATATCTGCATTAGATAGTTATAATGAATTAATTGAATCAATTTCAATGCCAACGATTAATATTGAATCAGGTGATAATATGCAGTTATATGATAGATTTTACTTAGGACTTCCTATAACTACAAAAGAATATAATATGTTAAGAATTATGTGTAACGATATGGTTGAACAATCAAGCAGTGTAAAAGGATTAATTCGTGAATTAGATGGAGGTATTAAAGATGAAAGAAGGATCAACTGACATTCCAGCAATTAAATTTGCCCTTTGTATTGGATTACATAAGGAAGATTTTGAGAAAGGCCGTGCTGATAAGGTAGCGACTGTGTTACCTCATGTAGCATTCGAAGATGTTGATGGATTAACAATAAGACAGTTTTTTGATGTATTTAATATGGTTAAAGATGAAGATAGATGCTTTAGGCTTGAAGCATATATAGAAAGATGGGCGATACCAATCTATAATAGTGAAGCACAATTTCGTAATGGACTATGTTTATTTGGGTGGTGTATTTTGGGTGCCCCTAATGGTAAGGATTTAGATTCGGAAATATCAGACTATTTTGAACGTATAATGATTGATAGCATAACAGCATTTGATAATTCTAAATCTTTGGTTCCAATAGAAGATGTTGTAGTAACTTTCTGCACTAGATATAGAGGAAGAGATAAAGAATTTATAAATCAAAAAGTAAGGAAGAAAGAAGGAATAATATGATAGGCGATAAAACAAAATATGCTATAATACCAATAGAATATGATGAAGAAACAAGAAATTATATTGTTATGTATAATAATAATGAACTACAAGATTTATTAGAAAAAATAGTTGGTGGTATTACATATAAAGGAAATTTAGAAAAAAAAGAATTGTTACGTGAAAGATTATCACTAATATTCCATCTAATTAGCATTGAACAAGGTCACTACAGTGCATTAAAAGATATATTTGAAAAATATCAACTATATGATGAAGTTTGGAGTCCAGAAGTAGATGAAGAACCGCCTATTTATTTAGAAGATGTAACTAGTGTATTTAAAGCAAAAGAATTAAAACATGGTGTTATAAGTCAACTTGGAGATGCATCGAAAGAAGAGAAGAAGGAAAAAATTGCAACTAGTGATGAATACATTAATTGGCTTTCTGATTTTGCCCAACATAATCCTGTATTCTCTTCAAGTTCACAAATATCGGATGACGCTTATGGAGATAAAAAGAATATTAGAGACTTATCATTGTTTTGGAATGTGCTAAATGAATATGCTAATAGACATAAGATATGTTGTACAGCTGATCAAAGCCATGTCTACTATAATGTAACATATAGAGTTGAGGGATATAGAGTTTTCAAGGAATTAAACAGTTCTACTGTAACCATTCTTAAATCGAATAAAATGGAAAATGCAATCAGTTTTGAGGATGTTTTAAAAGAAAACCAACAGGAAAAAGGACAAACTTTAACAAGACAAAAGGATTCTAATTAGAATTCTTTTTTATATCTAGAAATAAAAAAATAATCGTGATATAATTTAATAGAGCCTAAAGACTCTCGCTATGAAAGTTTTGAGGTGTTTTTTTATGGCAAAGTATGTATTTGTAACAGGTGGAGTAGTTTCAGGTTTGGGCAAAGGAATAACGGCATCATCTTTAGCATTATTACTTAAATCAAGAGGATATAAAGTATTTATGCAGAAGTTTGATCCTTATTTTAATGTTGACCCAGGTACGATGAATCCGATTCAACATGGGGAAGTATATGTAACTTACGATGGATGTGAAACTGATTTAGATTTAGGGCATTATGAAAGATTTATTGATGAAGAGTTAAACTATACTTCTAACATAACTAGTGGGAAAATATATAGTAATGTTATTGAAAAAGAAAGAAGAGGAGAGTATCTAGGATCAACTGTACAAATGGTTCCTCATATTACTAATGAAATAAAAAATAAAGTATTTGAAGCTGGGATATCTAGTAAAGCAGATATAGTTATAACTGAAATAGGTGGTACAGTAGGAGATATAGAGAGTCAACCATTTATTGAAGCCTTAAGACAAATACAATATGAATTAGGTATGGAAAATACTTTCTTTGTTCACTGTACATTAATACCATTATTATTTGGTTCAGGGGAGTTAAAAACAAAACCTACTCAAAACAGTGTTAAAGATTTAAGAAATATGGGTATAACACCAAATGCTTTAGTATGTAGAGTGCCATATAAAACAGATGATAAATTAAAAAGTAAGTTAGCCTTATTCTGTTCAGTACCACAAGAGAATATTATTGATTCAGTAGATGTAAATAATATTTATCAAATACCAATTAATTACTATGAACAACATATAGATGAAATAATCTTAAAGCAGTTTAAATTGCCTGTTAAAAAGGCCAATTTGGACTACTGGATAGACTTAATAAATACGGTTAACAATCTTAAAGAAGAAGTTAAAATAGCCTTAGTAGGTAAATATATTGAATTACATGATGCTTATATATCTGTCCATGAAGCATTAATACATGCAGGTTATGTTTACAATAAAAAAGTAATAGTTAAATGGATTGATTCAGAATCATTAGAAAAGAATGATGTTGATTTAGACCTTATATTTAAAGATGTAAATGGTATATTAGTACCTGGTGGATTTGGTAGTAGGGGTATTGAGGGGAAAATAAAAGCAATTAATTATGCTAGAATAAATAATGTCCCTTTCTTAGGAATATGTTTAGGTATGCAACTAGCTGTTATTGAATTTGCAAGAAATGTCTGTGGATTAAAAGATGCTAATTCTACAGAGTTTAATCCTCTAACTAAAAATCCAATTATAGATTTAATGGCAGATCAAAAATCTATTGTCAATAAAGGTGGTACCCTAAGACTAGGTAATTATGAATGTACTATTAACAAAGGTACACTAGCATATAAAGATTATAAGCAAACTAAAATATTAGAAAGACATAGACATAGATATGAATTTAATAATAAATATAAAGAATTATTGGAAAAGAATGGTATGGTCTTTTCAGGAGTTAATGAAAAGTCTGATTTAGTAGAAATAATAGAATTACCTAATCACAAACACTTTATAGCAAGTCAATTCCATCCGGAATTTAAATCAAGACCAACTAAAGCTCATCCATTGTTCTTATCATTTGTTAAAGCTAGTATTTCAAGCAAATAAAAAAGAGTTAATCATAACTCTTTTTCTTTTTATTAATTAAAACTACGATTACTACTGCTGTAATTGATATTACTATAGCTGCTCCTAAACAAATATATAATGTATTAGAATTAGCCTTTTTCGTAACATTAGTATTTACAGGTTCATCTTCTTCAATATCGTCATCTATCCAAGATATTCCACAATTACCAGCATCATCAGGTACTACATATATCCATCCTTTAGTATTACCTTTTTCATAATAAATATTACAATCTATAGCTACATCATAGAAAGAACTAGTAAATTTTTCACCACTAGGGATACTACCTACAGATTTTAGATTTTCATATTTATTCATTCCTGCTTCTTCATAAATATTTATTTTTCTTTTTGTTGTAAATTCAGTTTCTTTATTTTTTTCTACTAAGTCAAACATATTTATATATCCTGCTACACCATTATATTTAATATAATAAGTAGAACTCCATGGATCCATAAGATAAATACCATCTTTTATTATTGTGTTTACTTTAATAGTACTTAATGTATTCTTACCATCAGTAATTGGAGCGTTTATATTTGTTATCATTGCTTTTTTTACTTCTCTATAGGCAATTGTTCCTTCAATACTAATAAACCCTTTTGTGCCATTATATTCAACATATACCCAAGGATTATCATTATCATAACGATTTTCTATTGGATCTGTTATATTTTCATCTTCATCTTTAAACCACTGAATATTAATTTTTGTTCCTTTTTTAATCGTTACACCTGTACTATCATATCCTAATGCTGGACCTTTTCTAATTTTTACATCTTTTAATACAAGTGCAGTTTCTTTATCAGTTAATTCTTTTTTATTAACTTTATAATTATTAACTAATATAGTGATATCTTTGAATTTAACAAAATAACTTTCTTCAGCATCACCTTTATTAACTGATACGAGACCATCATCCATCTCTACTTCGCTTTCAACATAAACTTCTGTTCCATATGCAATTTTTTCTTCGGTTGCTATTGGGTTTTCATCATATTCATAAATAGTAGCGCCTTTGGGATTAATTACTGATGCCTTATATTCTTTTATTATTGGTGCACCCATATCTGCCTTAACTAAAGCAGGTATAAATAACAAAACCCCAAGAATTAAATAAAATATTTTTTTCATATATCCTCCTATAATTTAATTATATCATACTAAATAAAAAAAGTAGATTAATTATCTACTTCTTTGTTTTGCTTTTTCTTAACTAATGCTACTGTTATAATCACTGTAACTATTACTATAACTAAGGCACCTGCAGCATAATAAGCATATGTAGGTATACGATTTAATAATCCTTTATTAGGATCTTCTTTATCTTTTTGAGGTATTATTTCTACTGGAGTCTTTTCAACAGGGGTTTGTTCGGTTGGCTCATCAACTTTCTTTTCAACTTCTACGATACTATCATCATCAGGATAAGTAAATCCTAATATAGTAGAAACGTCAATATAATCACTATCTTCATCATCTTCATCAGCATTTTGTCCTGATTCTTCAATCCAACCTTTTACATCACCATTTTCATAATATAAAATGGCAACGCTAGCATACATAGCATAGAATTCTGATTTAAATGAAGTTCCTTTTTTGGCAGTACTAACTACTTTGGCAATATTTTCATAATCATCATTATATTCGATATCTTCATATATATTTATATCTCTAGTTGGTTTGAAGGTAATAGGTTTACGTTTAGGTAGAAAATGTTCAAAGTCTTCAACTATTCCTTTAATTTCATTATATTCTATATAATAACCATGGCTCCAGAAATCAAGTTCATATATAGTAGCATCAAACTTAGTATTAGCTTTAATAGTTGCAATTTGTTTATCAGTATTATGAACTGTTACTTTTACATCACGGCTAGCAATTACAGTAGTATATATAGGGTTTTGAGCAATCTTTCCTTCTACATCAATAAATCCCTTTGTACCATTATATTCGACATATACCCATGCTGTAGCATCTCCAGCTACTCTAGGATTTCTTTCTTCATCTGACTCTAAATATCTTACTTTTACTTTTGTTCCAACATCTAAGTATTTGCCAGTTCCTTCATAAGCTCTTGCAGGACCTTTTTTTATTTCTTGTTTTTCTAATATAAGTATTTCCTGTGGATTACTTAAATCTTTAGCATTAACTTTATACTCTTTGTCTACTGGCGTTAAATCAGAAAGTTTGACTTCATCATCACTTTCTTCGTCAATAGATACAAACTCATCTTCCCAAGTGATGGTAACTATCTTCCCAAACTCTAATTTTCTACCTGTTTTTTGATATGCTTCTCTTTCAGAATCATATTGATAAATATCTGCACCACTAGTACTTTTTGGTGTAGCTTTATAACCAATTATACCTGGTGCACTCATATCTGCTTTAACTAAAGCTGGTATAAATAATAAAACCCCTAGAATTAAATAAACTATCTTTTTCATATAACACTCCTAACTATAAATTAATTATAACATACCAAATAAAAAAAGTAGATATTATTCTACTTTTTCTTTAGGTTCTTCGATAGTTGTTTTTTTCTTTTTTTCCTTCTTTCTATAAACTATTTATAATTACTCCCACTATATAGGAGGAGAAATTAAGTATTAATGATAATAAGAATGGATTTATCTTTCTTTTTTCTAAAAATTTATAATAAATAAATCCTTCTACAAATAATGTTACTATCTCTAATATTCCAAGTGCAATATTCCTTTCTACAATACCATATTTAACATTGAAATAAACAGGTATCATGACAACTATAGGATTAGTCATAATATTAACTAAGATAACATTTATTAAGTCTTTTTTTCGATATCCAAGTATAAAGGCTATTAATGTTTCTATTAGAACAGTAAGTATTAAACATCTTGCCATAACATAAGGTAAATCTACTAATCTCATTTCTTTTTATTCTCCTTATATCCTATGTATATAGTAGCTAGTATTATAAGTATAATTACTGCAACATATACCCAAAATAGTACTAAATCATTAGAAATAAAACGTTCATTAAATATTATTTTCATCTTATTTGTCCTCCTTAAGTAGAAGTCTTAATGCAAGTGAACAGGCAATTGATAATATTACAATCATTACTATATTTGCCACTTTGCTAATATTTATAAAGAATATTGGCGCTGTTCCTAAGAATAAACCAATAGTAGTAAATCCAAAAGCAAGACCAGGACGATCTTTATAAACACTGGCAATTATTGCTAAGGTTATAGACATTGTCATAGAAAACATCATAACACCTAAAAGTGATACTATCATTAAATCGTTACCAAAACATAAGAATGGAATAGCAATAAGAGTACTTATTGTTCCTATCTTTCTAATACCATAAGCATCTGATAATAAGCCACCTAAACATTTACCAAGCCCCATTGTACAAAATAAGATAACTGTTTGAATAGTTGTTTTATTCCAACTAGTAGGTATTCCATATCCCATATATCCTCTTACTATAACAACAAGTGTTGCAAGTAGTACAATAAGATGAGGAGATAAGTTTTTATTATGATAATCAAATTTAGTTTTTGTTTGCTTATAATTAGTATAAGTATCCGCAAGTAAGATAAATGGAATCATTGTTAACATTAATAAAACAATTATAATTGGATGAAATGAAGTGGTTGCAAGCAGTCTGCCTGTTATTACACCAAATGAACCTCCACCTACAAAGATTGCCGAATGAGATAATTTACCTTCACTGTTTCGAAGTGTACATTCTGCACCATTAATATGGATAAACGCATTACCTAAACAAACTAGAACTAGGGCTAAGATAACTTGTTCCTCAAATAGAATAAAAGATAGATAGCCAAGTACTAATAGTATAGTTCCTACAATACCAGTTTTAAACTTAGGATATAAATCATTAATATAACCAATTAAACTTTGAGGTACAAAAGCAAGTCCATCATAGATAAATGGTATTAACCAAACTATTCTAGCACCATTAGTTATTCTTGTTAAAAAGAAAAAACAGGCTACCTCAGTTATAAAATGGACATAGAAATATAAGTATCCACAACCTATATTTTTTTGTTTAAAAGCATTTATTAATTTATTCATATCATCACCAAGTATATTGTAGCATATCTTGTAAATTTTTGATAAACTATTTAAGTTATATTTAAGAATTTGTGATATAATAATAAATTGAAAAGTATAAAAGAAGGAGAGTAGATATTATGATGAAATGTCCTAAATGCGGATATGTAACCGCTAGAAATGATAAATATTGCACTAATTGTGGCTCTATTATGGAAAATAAAACCCCAGTTAGAGAAGTTAAAAGCATAGAGAAAGTAGAGAAAAAGAGAAATAATAATAGTGTTGTTTTAGCAGTTGTTATAACATTTGTAGCCTGTTTATTAGTGTTTGGAATGATTTATGATCGCTATCTTGCAAAAGATAAAACAGTAGAAACAATAGAAAAGGTAAAAAAAGAAGTAACAATTACCGATAATGGTATAGCAGATGCCGTAGATAAAGTAATAAATTCGGTTGTTGTAGTAGAAAATTATAGAAATAATAAACTATATGGAACTGGTACAGGATTTGTTTATAAGACAGATAATAATTATGGCTATATTTTAACTAATCAACACGTTATAAGTAATGGAACAGCAGTTAAAGTAGTATTTACTAATAATAAAGAGATAGAGGCTACTTTAATTGGTAGTGATGAGTTCTCTGATACAGCAGTATTAAGAGTGGATAAGAAAAATATTATTTCAGTAGCAGAAATAGGTAGTTCAAGTAAAGTAAGAGTAGGAGATACAACTTTTGCAGTTGGAGCACCAATTGATGCTAAAACATATTCTTGGTCAGTTACTAGAGGTATTATTTCAGGTAAAAATAGAAAAGTAGAAAGTAGTAACTATATTATGGAAGTATTACAAACTGATGCTGCTATTAATAATGGTAATAGTGGTGGACCACTTTGTAATGCTAATGGAGAAGTAATTGGTATTACTAATATGAAATTATCTAGTACAACAATTGAAGGTATGGGATTCGCTATTCCAATTGATACAGCAATAGGATATGCTGATAAATTTATTAAGGGAGAGAATATAGATAGACCATATTTAGGAGTTAATGTTACAGATAACATGTCATATGGATGGTTTACAATAAAAACGGGAGTGTATATTCAAAGCGTTGAAAAATCATCACCAGCAGATAAAGCAGGGTTAATAGCAGGAGATAAAATATTAGAAGTAAATGGAGCAGAAGTTAGTGATACAACACACTTTAAATATGAATTATACAAATACAAAATTGGTGAAACTATTGAAATTAAATATGAAAGAAATGGTGTATCACAAAAGACTAAAGTAACCTTAGGATCTAATGGTAAATCAGCATAAAAAGAACTTTTAGTTCTTTTTTTTAGGTCAAACTTGATGAATAAGGAATAATAATAGTAGTTGGTAGACAAAATTATTTATAAATGCTATCATATACTAGAAGTAGGAGGACATATGTTGAAGTTAAAAAATGTTTCAAAGTTTTATTATAGTAAAGGTATAGTTGCTAGCGGATTTACCAAAGTTAACCTAGAATTAAATATGGGTGAATTTGTTGTTATAACAGGTGAATCTGGTAGTGGTAAAAGTACTCTTTTAAATGTTATCTCTGGACTTGATACTTATGAAGAAGGAGAAATGTATATAAATGGAGAAGAGACTAGTCACTATACTGAAAAAGATTTTGAAGATTATCGCCGCAAATATATAGGCAATATTTTTCAACATTTTAATCTAGTAAATAGTTATACTGTTTATCAAAATGTTGAACTTATATTATTAATTAATGGTGCTAAATCAAAAGATATTAAAAAGAAAGTTTTGGATATTATTAAACAAGTAGATTTATATCGCTATCGTAATACTAAAGTATCCAAACTATCTGGAGGGCAAAAGCAAAGAGTAGCAATTGCAAGAGCGTTAGCGAAAGAAACACCAATTATTGTAGCAGATGAACCTACAGGTAACTTAGATAGTAGGGCAGCAGAAAGCGTCATGAGAACTTTACATGAAATATCTAAAGACAAATTAGTAGTAATTGTTACACATAATTATGAACAAGTAGAAGAATATGCTACAAGAAAGATAAAAATGCACGATGGTAAAATAATTGAAGATAAAGTATTAAAGAAAACACCTAAAGATATAGAAGCTAAAGTAACAGAATATAAAGAAATAACTAATGGAAGCAAATTAAAATTAGGAATTAGAAACACTTTTAATATAGTACCTAAATTCTTGCTTTTATTACTTGTTTATGGTTTTATAACACTTGCAGTTACTAGTGCTTATTCATCGTTAAGAAAACAGGAAGATACTAATAATTTACTTGGTTATAATCAGTTATTTAATGACAATGATAGTAAAAGAATTATCATCAAAAAAAGTGATGGGACTGCCTTTTCAGATGAAGAGTATCAAAAGATAGAAAATATAGATCATGTTGATAGAGTAGTTAAAAATGATTTAATGTTAGATACTCAAGTAGGGTTAAATAATGATAAATATTACTTTTATGGTTATCTTATGGATATTACATTATTAGATGGTAAAGTTGATGTAGGAAGACTTCCTGAAAATGAGAAAGAAATAGTTGTCTGTGGAGATAAAACAGACTATTATTTATATAAATCTAAAGATGATGTTTTAAATAAAGAGTATAATGTTACAAGTGAATATCAATATAGTGATGATGGTATTTTAGATTATAAATTAAAAATTGTTGGTATTAAGTATTATGATAGTAGTCAAAATCTTTATGCTAAAACAGTTTTCTATGTTAATAACACAGTTATTGAAGAAATACAAAAACATGCTAATCAAGACTATAGTGAGATAGAATATGGTTTAAATGGTAAAAGATATAAAGCAGAAGAATATTCTAATCAATATCGTCTTATTCCTAATAAAAAAGTACCTAAAGGACAAATATATATTCCAGAATATATGAATATGTATTGTAAAAAATATAAATGTCTTAAAAGTACTCTAACCACTTATGTTAAAAATCTATATTATAATGATACACTTAATCTTAAAATTACTAAGACTTATAATAAGAAGGATTTTACTAAAAATACTGGTTTAAAGAAATTTGATGAACATAATGGAGAATTCTATATTAGTCCATATGATTATGAACGATTATTTAATAAAGATAATTATCAAAGTACAATTTATTTAGATAGTGAATTTAAAGCCAAAGAAGTTATTAAATCATTAAATGATATGGGAATAACAACACTATATTTAAAAGATACATTAGTAAATCCATTAAAAGATGTATTACAATTTACCCAAATATTTAAAGTAGTGTTAATTGCCATCTTAATGGTCGGTTTATTCTTTATTTCATACTTTATTATTAAGTTAATTTTAAAATCACGTAATATTTATTATTCAACTATAAGAATTCTTGGGGCAACAAGAAGAGTAGCGAAGAGACTCTTAGATATTGAATTACTAACAGTTATCAATTTAGCATATGTTATCTTTTTAACTTTAGTTATTTTGGTTAAAAATAGTGTTATTAAAATTAATTATGTTAAGAATCTAACAGAATACTTAACAATAGTTGATTTTATAGTAGTTTACTTACTATTAATATTTATGTCATGGTTAATTTCAAATAGATTTGCAAGGAAACTATTTAAACAATCAGCAATGAATACATATAGGGAAGAGGTGTAATCATGATAAAGTTAGAAAAAGTTAATAAGTATTTTTATCGTCATAAGAAAAATGAAATACATGTTATTAATAATACGACACTTGATTTTGGAGATAATGGTTTAGTAGCTCTACTAGGTCCGTCAGGATGCGGTAAAACAACGCTTTTAAATACTATTGGTGGATTAGATAAAGTTAATAATGGTAAAATTTATGTTAATGGTAAACGTCTTACTAAAAGAAGTGCCAATAAAGTAGATGAAATTAGAAATTTAAATATAGGTTACATCTTCCAAGATTATAATTTAATTGATAGTATGACTGTCTATGATAATGTTGCCTTAGTTTTAAAAATGATTGGATTGAAAGATAAAGAAGAGATTAAAGCCCGTGTTAATTATGTTCTAGAGACAATAGGTATTTATCGTTATCGTAATCGTTTAGCAGGTATGTTATCTGGTGGTGAAAGACAAAGAGTAGGTATTGCTCGTGCTATTGTTAAAGATCCTAAAATTATTATTGCCGATGAGCCAACAGGTAACTTAGATAGTAAAAATACTATTGAAATAATGAATATTATTAAGTCAATATCTAAGAAAAAGTTAGTTATTTTAGTTACTCACGAAAAAGACTTAGCATACTTTTATGCCTCAAGAATAATTGAATTAAAAGATGGTAGTGTCGTAAGTGATAGAAAAAATATCCATAATGATGAATTAGATTATCGTATGGAAAATAAAATTTATCTAAAAGATATAGAAAAGCATAAAGAGATAAAAGATAAAGAATATAATATTAATTATTATAATGATACTGATGAAAAAATAGATGTTGATATAGTTGTTAAGAATGGTAATATCTATATTAGAAGTAATAAAAATGAAAAGATTGAAGTAATAGATAGTAACTCATCAATTGAATTAATTAATGACAAATATAAAAAGATCACGCAAGAGGAAAGTGAAAAGTATGATTTTCATCTTGAAAAGTTTATTAATGCTAAAAATAAATATCGTTATACATCTATCTTTAATCCTATTACACTAGTAATAAATGGTTTTAGAAAAGTATTTGAATATTCTTTCCTAAAGAAAATGTTATTAGGAGGTTTCTTCATTTCAGCAATGTTCATCTTATATTCTATTAGTAATATAGCGGGGGTAACTGATGTTAAAGATGAAGATTTTGTTACTCAAAATAAAAACTATTTAACAATTATTAGTAAGAAAGTTAAAGTAAATGATTACCTTTCATATGAACAAGATCCATCAGTTAATTATATGTTACCAGGAAACTCAATCATCAATTTTAGTGTTAAATATAATGATTATTATCAAACCGCTAAAATAGTGGATAGTATATCTGGTTCAATCGCTACAACTGAAATGTTAAAAGAAGAAGACTTAGTATGTGGCAAGTTACCACAAGAAAAAAATGAGATTGTTGTAGATGAAATGGTTATAAAGAAAACAATGGAACATGATTATGCTCAAGCCGCAGGTCTTATTAATAATTGTGATTTTATTGGAAGAGAAGTGGGTACTAAGAATATTAAAAATATTAAGATAGTTGGTATCTCTAAATTAAAAAGTCCATCAATTTACGTTAATAGAGATATGATGTTAGTATTAATTTCAGATTCCAATGCTAATAGTGAAGGAATGATACAAGAAGAAACTGATTTTGAAAATGAGACCGTAATCAATTATGAATTAAAGAAAGATGGTATTAATTTAAAAAAAGGAAGATGGCCAACTAAAGATTATGAGGTTGTTGTAAATTATGATAAAAGATATTCTATGAAATTAAATAAAAAGATTTCTATCAAAGTAAATGGAGTTAAATTAAAAGTAGTAGGATATTATACTGATAAATATAGTAGTGATTATTATTTAGTAAGCCCTAATACTATTAAATATAATTTAATTGCAACTAATTCTAATATGATTATTTATCCTAATAATAAAGAAGAAGCACTAGAAGTATTTAGAAATAAAAAATTAAATATTGAAGATACTTATACTAAAAATAGAAAAGATTATATTAAGAGTCAAAAAGAAAATACTAATATAGCATTAGTTATAGCTGGAGTTATTCTAGCTGTATCATTTGTGGAAATATTCTTGATGATTCGTTCATCATTCTTATCACGTATAAAAGAAGTTGGAATTTATCGTGCTATAGGAGTTAAAAAATCTGATATATATAAGATGTTCTTAGGCGAAATAATTGCTATAACAACTATTGGAAGTGGTTTGGGGTACTTATTTATGTGGTACATTATTTCAAAACTTTTAGAAGTAAATTACTTAAAAGAATTATATTTACTAAATGCTCCTGTATTAATCTTCAGTATTATCTTAATCTATTTATTTAATATTATTGTTGGTTTATTACCAGTATTTACAACTATAAGAAAAACACCAGCTGCTATATTAAGTAGAACTGATGTAGACTAAAAAAACGAGTTTAACTCGTTTTTTTATTGATATTTTTCTTTCTTACTATACTTAGTATGAAGTATTTCGTGTGCTTTCTTACTATTTGGCTTTTCTAAGTAATTCTTATATAACTCAATTATAACTGGATTTTCGTGAGCCTTTCTAATTGGTAAATTTTTATCTTCCTCTAATAAAGCATCCATCCTTAACTTAATATAGTCTGTTGTATTTCTAACTTCGGCTTCTACTATTGGTTGACCACCACCATTAATACATCCTCCAGGACATGTCATAAATTCTACAAATTGATAATCTACTTCTTTATTTTTAATCTTTTCTAGCATTGTTTTAGCATTTTTAATACCACTAACAACTGCTACTTTAATATCTTTACCATTAACATTATAAGTTGCTTCTTTTATACCTTTTGTTCCTCTTACTTCATTAAATTCTAATTTTTCAAGTTTTTTACCAGTTAATATTTCAACTGCTGTTCTTAATGCAGCTTCCATAACGCCACCAGTAGAACCAAAGATAGCAGAAGCACCAATGCCAAGAGGCATATCAAATTCTTGATCTTCTAAGTCTCTAAAACCAATTTTCATCTTTCGTATCATTCTCGCTAATTCTCTTGTTGTAATTACTATATCAATATCATTATAACCACTAGCATTTTGATAATCTCTAGTCATTTCATATTTTTTTGCGATACAAGGCATAACCGAAACAACAACTATTTTTTTAGGATCAATATTATACTTTTCAGCATAATATGTTTTAATAATTGCACCAAACATCTGTTGAGGTGATTTACATGTTGATAAGTGACTAATCATCTCTGGATAGTACTGTTCAACATATTTTATCCAACCTGGACTACAAGATGTAAACATTGGAAGAGTACCGTTGTTATTTATTCGATCAAGAAGTTCATTAGCTTCTTCCATAACTGTTAAATCTGCGCCAAAGTTCACGTCAAATACCTTGTCAAATCCCAACTGTCTAAGAGCGTTAACCATCTTTCCTTTGACATTAGTTCCAATAGGAAAGTTAAATTCTTCTCCCAAAGTAACACGAACAGATGGGGCTACTCCTACAACTACGTGTAAATCTTTGTTATTTAATGCCTCAAATACTTTCTCAGTATCATCTTTCTCTGTTAATGCACCAGTAGGGCAAGCCAATATACACTGTCCGCATAGGATGCAAGGTACATCTTTTAAATCCTTATCAAAAGCACAACCTATATGAGTATCAAATCCACGACCATTTCGACCAATAACAGCGATACCTTGAATATTTTTGCATGCTTTAACGCAACGATTACACAAAATACACTTACTGTTATCTCTTACGATAGAAGTAGTTGAGGTATCTATTTTAGATTCAAAATGGTTTTCTTCTTCTATTTGATACTTATTTACTAATACTTGTAATTCGCAATTACCATTTCGTTTACAAGAGTCACAATCTTTATTATGATTAGACATAATTAATTCTAAGTTCATCTTTCTAGCATTAACCACTTTATCTGTTTCAGTATATATTTCCATACCTTCTTTTACTTTAGTTACGCAAGCTGGAAGAAGTTTATTACTTCCTTTTACTTCTACTAAACAAATTCTACAAGATGCTATTTCATTTACATCTTTTAAGTAGCATAGAGTAGGTATTTCTACTTTATTATCTCTTGCAGCTTCTAAGATTGTTATGTCTTCTTTTACTTTAAACTCTTTATCATTTATCTTAATCGTTATCATTTGCCACTCTCCTTACTGATTGCCCCAAACTTACATTTTTCATAGCAGGTGCCACATTTAACACACAATTCTTGCATAATTTCGTGTGGAGTTTTAACTTCTCCTTTGATGGCTTTATTAGGGCAAGACATACTACATAAGTTACATCCTACACATTTTTCTTTATCTATTTTGTAAGTTATTAACTTTTTGCATACTTTAGCAGGACAACATTTGTTAACAATATGACTTAAATATTCATCTTTATAATATCTTAGAGTAGAAAGTACTGGGTTTGGTGCTGATTGACCAAGGCCACAGAAGGAAGTTGATTTAATATGATTAGCAAGCATCTCTAATCTTTCTAAATCTTTAACAGTAGCTTTTCCTTCGGTTATCTTTTCAATTATTTCTAACATTCTTTTAATGCCAATACGACATGGTACACATTTACCACATGATTCATCAACTGTAAATTCTAAGAAGAACTTCGCAATATCAACCATACATGTTTCATTATCCATAACTATTAAACCACCAGAACCCATCATTGAACCAATTTCAATTAAGTTCTCATAGTCCATATTTATATCAATAAGTTTTTTAGGTATACATCCTCCAGAAGGTCCTCCTGTTTGAGCTGCTTTAAACTCTTTACCATTTAAAATGCCACCACATATATCATAAATAATTGTCTTAAGTGGAGTACCAATAGGTATTTCCACAAGACCAGTTATATTGGTTTTACCACCGACAGCAAACACTTTTGTACCAGCGGACTTCTCAGTGCCGTAACCGGTAAACCAATCGTAACCATTATTTATTATCTTAGTAATATTGGCATATGTTTCTACATTATTTAAAAGAGTAGGTTTATCATATAAACCTTGATGAGCAGGGTAAGGAGGTCTTAGTTTTGGTTCTCCTCTTTTTCCTTCAATAGAGGCCATTAAGGCAGTTTCTTCACCACAAACAAAGGCTCCTGCACCAAGTCTAATATTTAAATTAAATGAAAAGTCTGTTCCTAAAATATTTTTTCCTAAATAGTGTTTTTCTTCTGCTTGTTTGATGGCAATTTTTAATCTTTTAACAGCTTCAGGATACTCAGCACGAACATAAATATATCCTTCGTTAGATGAAACTGCATAAGCAGCGATTGCCATAGCTTCAATAACAGAGTGGGGGTCTCCCTCTAAAACAGAACGGTCCATGAAAGCTCCAGGATCACCCTCATCAGCATTACAACAAACGTATTTAATATCACTTTCTTCATTAAAGACCATTTCCCATTTTAAACCGGTATAAAATCCTGCACCACCACGTCCACGTAGTTTTGATTTCTTTATAATATCAATAATAACATCTTTTGGCATATTTAATGCTCTTTTTAAAGCATTATATCCACCATGCTTAACATAATCATCAATATCTTCAGGGTCAACTTCACCACAGTTTTTTAAAACAATACGAGTTTGATTTTTAAAATAAGCTGTTTCTGTTATATTGGGAATATTCTCATCAATTAATAAATCAGTTACAATATTTCCTTTTAAGATATGCTCACTAATTATTTTTTCAACATCATCTTCTTTGACATTAATATAAGTAGTTCTTTTACCCTCATTATATATTTCAACGATAGGTTCATATTTACATATTCCAATACAACCAACTTTTTTTAAATTAACATTTTCTATTTTTTTATTTTCAATCTCTTTTTTTAATTTATCATATATTTTATTAGCCCCAGATGCTATTCCACATGAACCAAGGCCAACCGTTATTCTAATCTTTCCCATATTACCACCTAATTATACTTATTAAGAATATTTTTTATCTCACTTCGTTTAACGTTACCATAAACATCATCATTAATCATGATAACTGGTGCCATACCACAGCATCCTAAACATCTTGTTGTATCGATTGAAAATTTAAAATCTTTTGTGCATTCACCACTTTTAATACCAAGAATACTTTCTATTTCATCAAGTAAGTCTTTAGATCCTTTTACATAACATACAGTTCCTAAACAAAGACTTATTTTATATTTACCACTAGCATTTAATTTAAAATATTTATAAAAAGTAACAACACTATAAACTTCTTCCAATGACATTTTTAAATAAGAAGAAATATATAATAGATTATCATATGATAAATATCCATATTTATCTTGTACCTCTTCTAAAATAGGTATTAGAGGTGTTTTTATATCTTTATATTTTTCTAGTATTATATCTAATTCTTTCATCATATCCTCCTACTTTAAAATTATATCAAGAATATTATTACAATACTAGTATAGTTTAAAAAATATCATAAAAAAAGATTTAGAAACCTAAATCTTTTTATTATTATTTTTTATATGCTGAACAATTGCATGAGTGAGCATTGATTTCTTGTTGTAAAGCTCTATTTTCATCGCCAAGTTTTGCAACTTTGTTTCCTAAACTTAAAACAGAGATACTCATTATTAGTGCGATAGCTCCTAACAACACAATTGCCATAACGTTAGATTGTTCTACAGGTTTTGAAACAGTTTTTGCTTTTCTTTTTGGTTTACTCATTTAAAATCCATCCTTTCTATTCAAATTAATTGTAATGCAATTAGAGTATAAAATCAATACTTACTTAGTTAGTTTACAGTCAAAAATATAAGTGCTATAATCTTTTTGGGAGATGATTAAATAATGGAAATACCATTTAAAAGTGGTAATATTTTATTACCTAAAAATGTAGATATGTCTTTATGGAGTGTTATTGCATGTGATCAATATACATCAAATAAAGCATATTGGGATGATGTTAATAACTTAGTAGGAGAGAATAAATCAACACTTAGACTAACACTACCGGAATTATATTTAGAAGAAGATAATGTAGGTGAAAGAATTAACAAAATTAATGATACGATGATTAAATATATAGGAGAAGATACATTTAAAGAATATCCTGATACTATGTTTTATATTGAAAGAACCCAAAGCGATGGTAGAGTTCGTGAAGGCTTAATTGGTTTAATTGACCTTGAAGCATATTCTTATGAAGTTGGTAGTACAACTATGGTTAGAGCAACTGAAAAAACAGTTATTGAAAGAATACCACCACGTGTAAAAGTAAGAGAAAATGCAGTGTTAGAGTTACCTCATATTATGATACTAATTGATGATGAGAAAAAAGAAATAATAGAGAGTTTAAAAAATAAAGTAACAGAAGAAGATAAAGTATATGACTTTGATTTAATGAAAAATGGTGGTCATATTAAAGGTTATAATTTAAATAAAGATAGTATTAATTTTGTTACAAAGAAATTAGAAGATTTAAGTGATAAAGAATACTTTAATAAAAAGTATAATGTAGAAAATAAAGAAGTGCTTTTATTCGCCATGGGTGATGGTAATCATTCACTTGCAACTGCTAAAACTTGTTATGAAAACTTAAAGAAAGAAATAGGAGAAGAAGCATTAAATAGCCCTGCAAGATACGCTCTAGTAGAGTTGGTTAATTTACATAGTGATGCTTTACAATTTGAAGCAATACATCGCGTTTTATTTAATGTAGATGTTAACCATTTATTTAGCGAATTAGAGAAGTATTATGATATTTCATATGAAGAGTGTCCTGGACAAAAAGTAGTTTTTGTTACTAAAGATAAAAAAGGGGAATTCTATATTAAAAATCCTAAATCTAATATTACAGTTGGGTCTCTTCAAATGTTTTTAGATGAATATTTAAAAAATAATCCTGGTAAGATAGATTATATTCATGGAGAAGAAGAAACTTGTGAACTTGGAAGCATGGAAAATAACATTGGATTCTTATTACCAACAATGGGAAAAGAAGAGCTATTTAGAACAGTTATTTTGGATGGAGCATTACCACGTAAGACTTTCTCTATGGGGCATGCAGATGATAAAAGGTTCTATTTAGAAGCAAGAAAAATAAAGTAGATACTATATTTTTGAACTTAGAAAAAAGTAATAAATTTTCTAAGTTTTTTTATGCTTTACTCTTTATCTCAAAATAATTGTGTGCTATAATTTAATATATGGTAGTGTCTAGAAATATGATAAGGAGTAGATAAAGTGGCTAAAAAGAAGTTTAAAATTAAAAAGAAACATGTATTTTTATTCTTAATAATCGCTCTAGTTATCATAACTACACTAGGAATAACTATGAGTAGATATATTTATAATGGTTTAAGAAACTTTTATCTATCCACTAAGAAATTCTACTTTAATAGTGACAAATTAGATGAAGGTACTGCTAACTATCAACTCGATAACTGGTCTGGTGTTGACCCCTATACTATTATTATCAATATGAACAGTAATAAGAATAGTTTAATAGCAGCAGAAATGGACATACCATATAATATTACTTTTAGTTGTAGTAACACAGTTTCATGTCAATCAACTAAAAATAGTGGCATCATAAGAAACGCCGGGGATCATACTGATTCATTTATCATTACAGTAACACCGATGACAACATTCTCAGATGGTGATCAAATAACAGTTAATGTCTCAACAGCATCGACAGCGCCTTATATTAAGACCTTATCAGCAAAGTTTATCTTAAAAATAGGTAAGATTGGTTTGTCATATACAATTGAAGATGAAGCCAATAGCCCATATTTTGATATGCACATAACTAATACAATTGATTATTACACAGTAAGAACAGCATTTGGCAATCATACTGTAGGAGAAAGGCTTGATATTAGTAGTTACTTAGCTTTATCAGATGCTGAAAAAGCTAACTGCGCATCAGTAATAATAACTTTAGGATTCAATCCTAGTGTTATCTTGTTGGATATGACTAACCCGTCGTACTTAAGGAAAACAGCAGAGACTACTACTATAATTGGAGGATATGATTATATTAATGGCTATTCGTTTAAATTAGATGCAGTGTCTAGTGACACAGTTAGGTTTTATAAATTGACGCCAGCAAATAATTATACGTACCCATCGGGTAATAATACTTCGATAGTATCATTTAACTATCAATAAAGAATAAAAAAAGAATAAAAGGGAAAGAAAGTGATTTTGTGAGTATTAATGTTATTAATGAATATATGCAATTTTCTAAAGACAACATCAAATTATACGCACAAAAAATAATTGGTAAAAGACTTAATGAAGAAGTTTTTCAAGAGTTTTTAAATGTCTACATTTCACTTCGCTTCTACAATTTCTCGGCTGATTTTCCTAATATGGATGTTAATGATATAAATGAATGTTTAAAATTAACAGCTAAGAAAATACTTGATTCAACTTTGTTAACTGAGGAAGAAGTTAATAATAATTATGTTACGTTTATTTATTCTGCCTATTTAGATATGATTGATCAATCTAATATAGAAGTATATAAACAAATAAATGAATTTAGAAAATTAAAGTTAGACCTTAATAGTATTAGTTTTATTGATGATATGAATACAACTGTTAATAAAAATATAAGTAAGAGATTAAAGTTCTTCAAGTCATTTGATACTAATGATTTTGAACTTATAACATATATAACAACATATCCAAACTTATATAATACAGAACTTATTCATCATATTTCGTTCCCTGATTTATATAGTGATTTTGCAATTGAAAGGGCATATGAAAAAGAAACAATAAGAGAACAAAGACAATTTGTTTTGTATTCTTTGCTAAGTCTTAAAGTTTTAAAAGATATTTTAAATAAAAAATACTTTGAAACATACTTAGTTGATTTTGAACCATCAATTTTAGGAAAGAAAAATAAAACAAAGAGGTTACTAAATATTATTGATAATGATACAATGAAAGATAAGATAAATCTAAGAGTAACATATTCAGATTACTTAAAATATAAAAAAGATTTGTTAGAATTAAACAAAGAGGGATATCATTTTGCTGTCATTATTGATGATAAATATGAAGCATATGTAGCAAGAAATGAAATAGAACTTAATTTGTTTAGTTTTATCATTATAGATGATGAGAAATATAACTATACAGAGTTTAAAAAATACAAAAATATAATTTATGAGTATTAGGAGGCAGTATGAATACATTTACAAGATTCTTATATGAGTTTTTATCGCAATTCTTGTCAGGCTTTATCATATTCTTTAAAGGAATTGTTAAAGGTGCAGCATCAATGTTTAAGATAAAAGCTTATATTTCAATTATTAATGATTATAAACAAGACTTCAATGGACCAGAATGGTTAATGGTTGGTATTGCAATTTTAATAGTTGTAGTAATAACAGCATTAATAGTTATTCTAATCTTGTTTGCAATTAAAAAGATTTTAAAATTCAGGAAGACATTAGTAGAACAAGAATCTTTGTTAGATGAAATTGCCATTTTAAATAAAAAGGTTGCTGATATGGTTCAAGAAAAACAAGATATTTTAGCAATGAAAGTATCACAACTTGGATTAAAACCAAGTGAAGAGGGGACTGAAAACCTAGAAGAAGATAATAAAGAACAACAAGAAGATGTTGGAGGAACTGGCATAAGATTCTCTAAACTTAATGATATTGATAATGAATATGCTAATTATCATCAAAAGAATTATGGTAATACCTTTACTTTACCAGAATTAGTTGAATTATTTAGAAACTTTGCGGCATCTAAATTAAGACTATACTATACTACTGAAATGATTAGATTGTTTATATCAGCTTTAGCTTCTACTAAACTAATTATCTTACAAGGTATATCTGGTACTGGTAAAACTTCCCTTGCGTATGCTTGGGGAAAATTCTTAAAACATGACTCATGCGTTGCCTCAGTTCAACCATCATGGCGTGATCGTACTGAGTTATTTGGATACTTCAACGAGTTTACGAAGAAATTTAATGAAACTGAAGTTTTAAAAGAAATATATTTATCAGGATATGATGATGAAATACATACAATTATCCTTGATGAGATGAATATCTCCCGTGTTGAGTATTATTTCGCCGAAATGCTATCTATTCTAGAGATGCCTAATAAAGATGAATGGATTGTTGAACTTGTTTCTAGTAAATGGAAAAGCGACCCTAAACATATTATTAATGGTAAAATAAAAATACCACCAAATTTGTGGTATATCGGAACAATCAACAACGATGACTCAACCTTCATGGTTACCGATAAAGTTTACGACCGTGCTATGCCAATTGAAATAAATGATAAAGGTCAACCATTTGAACCAATTGATACAGAAGCACAAGATATTAACTATAGTTATGTTGATAAACTATTCCAAGAAGGAATGGCACAACATCAAATGACTGAAGAAGTATTAAAGAAAATAGAAGAGATGGATGACTACGTTATTAAACACTTCCGTATAGCGTTTGGTAACCGTATCGTTATGCATATGAAAAAGTTCGTTCCTATTTATGTTGCCTGCGGTGGAGATGAAGTATCAGGTGTTGATTACTTCATGGCCCGTAAGGTATTACGTAAATTTGAACAATTGAACGTATCATACATTCGTGACGAAATTGATGGCTTTATTGAATTCTTAGATAATACCTTTGGTGAAGGTAAAATGAAAGAATGCGAAGAATATTTATTAAGACTTAAGAAATTAACATAATAAATGAGGTGAATAGTTTTGGATGATTTATCTGTTTTAAAACTATATGAACAAGCTGATGAAGAACAAATTAAGGGCTTTTCCAATGGAATAAGCTCTAGTTTGCGTATTAAAACAGATTTCAACAAAGTAGAAAGAGACTTTGAATGGTTGGACAAAATGGAAGAAACTATTCGTTACCTAGATAACATCTTAAGAAACCCAAATCGTTTCATAATTAATGAAGAAGAAGTTGTTAAAATAGAGCTTGCAAGAAGAGTTACAGTTGACAGTATTAAGCATTTATCACGTAACACTAACTTTATTCAAGAGATAGATCCTAAAACAGAAGAAGTTAAGCCTTCTAAAATATTAAACATTAATAAAGAGGAAAGCTTTGATACTTATGAAAACCGTTTTATATACAGTTTAATTAAAAATATGAACATGTATATTGCCAGAAAAGAAAAGACTGTTTTAGAAGAGTCTCCTTATCGTAATAATAAGAACTTTGAATATCAAGCTTCTGCTAAAGTAGGGGGAGAGAAGATTAATGTCTCTTTAATGCTTGATGCTAAAGCTAGTGATGAAGGTAAGAATAAAGAAAATGAAGAGGATACTATTCCTAAAAGAATAGAAAAACTTAAACTACATATCGCTGATTTAACTAATACTGAAGTATATAAAAACTTAGCAAGATCCCATGTGGCGATAGTAACTTCTCCTATCAAAAAGACAAATGTTATTTTGAAAAATACTAATTTCCAATATGCAGTAGCATTATGGAATTATTTACAAAGCCATGTAGATGATGATACAAGAGAAATAAAAGATAAACAAGATTATAGTGAAAATGGCCAACTAAAGAAATATATTGATGAAACAGTATTACTAGATTATTTAGTAGCAGACTCTATTAATAAACAAACTAGTGCTACTAAAAAAGCACGTGCAGGTAGAGTATCTGAAAGATTAGTAGCAAATATGGTTGAAAAAATTATTGATGTTACGGCAGATAGTATAAGCGAAGAGCAATTAAAAGATTTAGTAAGTAAGCAATATAAGATTATTAGATATAAAGCTATTGAAAATGATAAAGCTATTCAAAAGAGATTTAAAGATTGTATCAATGAATATATGGCTAAAATCAGTAAGGCCAAGTTATAGGTGAATTATGAAAGAGAAGTTTAACAAGTTTAAAAATAATGATTTTGTTAGATTTACGATTGGTTTAATAAAAACTGTAATCTATGCTTTTATCTTCATCATAGTTGCAATGATTATTATTCAAAGAGTATCTAAAAATAATCTATCTTTAGGTGGATACCAACTATATACAATTGTGTCAGAAAGTATGCATCCTAAGTATAGAATAGGAGATATGATTCTTACTAAGAAAACTAATATGGAAGATATAAAAGTAGGTAATGACCTAGTTTATAAAGGAGAAGAAGGGGATTTAGCAGGTAAGACCATTGTCCACAAAGTTGTTGATAAAAGAAAGAAAAATGGAGTACCTACTATTACTACACAAGGACTTGCTAATGATTTACCCGATCCACCAGTTTATGAACATCAAATAATTTCTAAAGTACTATATAAAACAGTAGTATTAAGTTTTATTTCTAAGATAGTTAATAATAACTATGGTTTTTACTTTGCAATATTAGTACCTCTAGCAATTATTGTTGTTATGGAAGTAGTTGACCTTCATGATGAAAGAAAAGAGAAGAAATTAGAACAAGAAAAATTAAAAGAAGAAAAAGAAAAAACAGAAGAAAAAATAGATCAAGAAGAAAAAGAAGTTAAACAAGAAGCAGAAGAGAAGAAAAAAGAAGAGCCTAAAAAGGTGAAAGAAACCAAAGAGGAAGAAATTAAAAAAGAAGACAATGAAGAAATAATATAGGTGGTATTATGGAAGAGAAGAAAGCCGAGAGACGAAGCATAAAAATTTTTAAACGTGTTAGTCCTATCACGATGTTGTTTCTTGCTCTTACGCTATCTGCAAATTTGTTTGCGTGGTTTGTCTATACGACTAAAGTTGATTCAACTATAACAGCCCATGTTAAAGGTTGGAACGTTAACTTTATGGCAGGTAATACACAATTATCACAGCAAATAAACTTTGATGTAGCAAACATATATCCTGGTATGGTAACCCATACGGATAGCATTTCAGTTACTAATAATGGTGAAATGACCGCTATTTTAAGTTATGAAATAGAGTCGGCAACAATATTAGGAACTGAGTATAGAGCAGGACGTGATATGACTAGTTCAGAGTTATTAGCGTATTTAGAGAATCATTACCCATTTACTATTGCATTTTCAACAAGTAATAATGCAGTAGCAGCTGGTGGAGGAACATCAACTTTCACTTTGACTGTTAGTTGGGCTTATGAATCTGGAGATGACGCTACTGATACATTCTGGGGAGAACAAGCCTATGACTATAAGATGGCTCATCCTAGTGCACCTAGTATAAGTTTAGTAATGAAAATAACTGCAATGCAAAATTAAAAAGAGTTTATAAAACTCTTTTTTTGTGGTATCATTAACATAGGAAAGGATGATATAAATGTTAGATAAAATAAAAAGTAATGAAACATTATTATCAATTATAGGTATATTTGTATTAATAATATTAGTAGTTGGGATAACATATGCGGGATTTAGTAAGACATCAAGTAGTGGTAATAATAGTATCTCATCAGGAACAATAACAATGAGTTTTCAAGAGCCATCAAATAATGTAGTAATAACAAATGCAATGCC
>Ga0247611_10002390_pt1 | contig 30417 bp, 24 predicted proteins | sample 177DNAGHGhighgp2_FD_192422 | JGI IMG/M metagenome (GOLD analysis project Ga0247611, IMG submission 192422) | Sheep rumen microbial communities from Palmerston North, Manawatu-Wanganui, New Zealand - 1770 DNA GHGhigh gp2 | ecosystem: Host-associated > Mammals > Digestive system > Stomach > Rumen... | reverse complement strand
CCGTGGGCTGGAAGGTAGCCACGCCGCCCCACTCCAAGTCGTTGTAGTTACTGTAGGCAGCAGCGGGATAGGCCACCGTCAGATCTGCACCGGAATCGAAAGCATCGGCACCAATGGTCGGAGCAAACGGGCTCTGCAGCGTCACGGTCTGCAGGCCTGTACAGCCGGCAAAGGCCTCAGCACCAATACTCGTTACAGTCTTTGGCAGGGTAACACCTGTGAGGTTCGTCTGACCTTCGAAAGCGTTGTCTGCGACTGCGACTACAGTAAAGTCGTCAGTGCCCAGTGCCATCGTCTGTGGAATGACAACGGTTCCCTCCTTTGCCAGTGTCTCAGAAGAAGTCACTTCCATCGTCTTCTCATCAGCATCAGCCACAGCAAAGTTCACAGGCGTGGTCTCCACCTCATTGCCATTCTCGTCCAGTTCTACTTCCTTGACGTAGTTGATGGAAGTCCACTCACCAAAATTCCAATCATCAGCAACCAAGCCCCACGAGGCAGGAACTGTGAGGGTGGCTGTAACGCCAAAGAAGGCATAATAATCTATGTTGCCACTGCTATCAGGTACCCTGTCGCCAAGGAATGTAACGGATGTCAATTCATTTGCCCAAAATGCTGTGTATACATTCTCGATACTGGTAGGAAACGTGATACTGTTGACATAAGGACAGGGAAGCGGAACGGGATTACCATCATTATCATCAACATCAAAAAACGCACTTCCTCCGATGGTTGTTACGTCATAAGTTTTCTCATTATATGTTACTTCGGCAGGAATAACAAGCGCACCTTTTACATCCTCACTGTTCTCGTTTCCAACTTTTGGATCTGTAACAGCACAAGAGCCATCCATATAATACGAATCGAATCCTTCAGCATAAGATCCCGAGATTCCATCTTGGTAAAGCATAACCTCTCCATGTGAGTTTCCTGCAGGAGCTTTAGTGATGACAAAATGCAAATTGACAGTACCTGCAACATCTCCCTCATCTTCTGCCGCAATAGGACAATCTTCATATACAAATGTATCACCAGGCATGACAGCATTTTCGTCAACAAAGTCACCAGCCCAGTTACCTCCAGCCCAAGTCGGTCCCACAACAGGAGAACCCTCCGGAAATATCAGGGTAACAGCAGGAGCATCCTCTGCAAGCTCAGACATACTGGTATCAATCTTATCACTTCCTCCAGAAGTGATGCAGGCGAATGCCTCAGCATCTATCTCGCTCAAATCAGTATATGGCATCTTGAATTCTACTGACTGGAGATTTGAAACCATAAAGAGGGCATTGAACTGTATCTCCTCAATGGTTTCTGGTATAACGAGGCTCCTAACATAAGAAACGGGGGTGTAGTTAAAGGTCGTTTCATCAATTTCATTAAGTTCTGCGGCAAGAGCCATTGTCGCTATTGAAGTAACAGTATACTCCACTCCATCCGGTCCAATAACAGTTGTCGGAACGACCAAATCAACGTTAGTAACGTTATTGGGGTTGGGTGTTTCTGCACTCACGCACCACGAAACCGTCTTTTCATCAGCATCAGTAACACAGAATGTCAGGCGAAGCACTTTCCCGTTGTTGAACTCTATATCACGAGTAAAGCTCTCTCCCATCTTCATATTTTCCAAGATACGAACACTGCTTTCATCAAGACCACCGGCAATTATATTGCTGTTAACAACAGACGTTGTTGTCAGCTCCGGAGCGACAGCTGTACCATTCGTGGTCATTTCAATATTTCCATAAAGGGATACCGTACTTCCTGTACCTGTAGAAATACATGCCGTGTTACCAGTATTGTTAACAACAGCATTTATATCATTAAAATTAAGAGACATTCCGTCAGCAACTGTAATAGTCGCTTTACCTGCTGCCGATGTGGCAATTGTAACATCGCCTTTTCCACCAATCTCGGTGTTAAAGTTACATACCAATGGCGTATCAGTATCCGACGATAATGTCAAATGACTGTCCTCGGCCACATATATTACAAGTTTTTTCCTCTCGTAACCAGACTCAACATGTGCATTTGTATAGTTGTTTGTAATACTACTTAGTTGAACATCATTACCTGTTATGGTTAGTTTGGCAGACCTATTTGCTCCCCAACCTTGAGTGTCGTCATAAGTAATAGATCCACCATCTCCCAATACGTCATTCTTATTCTTCGAGGTTATCTGTATGCCGTTGACGAATACTCCATAACGTGTAACATGTGTCGTGTTGGAAATACTCCAAATAGAAACAGTACCGCCCCCCCAATCATCATAGACTGTGGAAGTCCAAGATGACGGCTTCTTAAGATTGGTCATTTGGGTTGCAGAGTATTTAATGTTTCTAAATTTTACATCATCTTCTGTCCAGTCAAAGGTACTCTGGGTGGCTTCAACATCCACAAAAGAGACATAAAATAGATTATCCAAATTCTCAAAAGCAAGGTCTTCAATCTCAGTTAACCCTGAAGGCAGTTTAATGATGTATACCCAATTGATGTCCTTAAAAGCGCCCTCACAAATCTTTGTAACCGTATAGGTCGTCTCTCCGTTTTCAACCGTTGAAGGCAAATATATTTGCATATTTGTAGGTCTTTCAAATTCCAAATTCGTGACATGCCTTGAATCTGGTTTATCTAATGCCTTAACCAATTCAACATTACTGGTTTCTCCAATAATTCTGTATAGATACCTGATTGGGGTATTATATATAGCGCCAGTATTAGGCCTACAGTCTGACGCCGCAATAAACTCATTGTCCGCAAGTTCAGGAAGCCAATAGCCACCGGCCCAATCTGTATCCACATTACCCCATGATGCAGGATGGTTCAATTCGACAGCATTAATGACTTCGCTGTCATTACAAGGTGTAATGTTCTGGAAAACATTATCTGCATAATCTGCTTTATTACAGCCTTCAGCAAAAGTAACCGATTTTAGTCTCGTCAGATTCTTGAACGCACCAGCCTGCAAAGTAATGCCTGCAGGAATCGTTACATTTGCCAACCATCCCCTATAATAGTATTGATCAGGCTCCCAATCATTACTAAAACTACTGGTATTAATCTGTGTCACAGTAAAATTTGTTTCCTCTTCATTCTGACTCCTTTTATAAGAAACTGTTGTAGGAATAACAAGATTCATAGAATACAGATGAAGTTTGACACCAGGAAGAACTACTTTGACGATGGCAACATTATCGCCCTCGCCTTCAAGTTCCTTGACATAAACATAAATGTCGGACTCCGTTGGGCTGTTAGTATTAACCTGCGTTGCAGTACCATCATCAGCCAAACGGAATGTGGCGATATATGTATATTCAGGAGAATTTAGTCCCCACGCCCAATTAGGCGCGAGCAATAGGGCCAAAAAGGCCACAAAAAGTTTTGTAAAAGATTGTTTCATAAGCTTTTTCATATATTACGTAGGTTATTAATGTGAATTATCGTATAGGTACACGCAGAAGCGTGAGACTGAAAATCTCCAATCTCTGAACAGAGGCTCTGGTAAAACCTATACAAAAAGATAGTGACTATGCACCCTCACGCTCTACACGTGAGAAGTCCATCATGTCATCTTGTTTGTATATGAGAAATTTACCAGATTTCTGTTCACAAGATGAAGCATAACGCTCCTCAATTTCCATAAAGTGAATCGGACACAGGTCGCTACCTGACTACCCAATCCGCAGCAAAGATATGAAAAAGTTTCAAAACCACCAAGAAAAATACCAAAAAAATATACATTTACACCAAAAAAGCCGACATTTGAACATGTCGGCTTTGATGTGTATAAATAAGGTACGCGCGAGGGAGGTGTAATCAGAATGACTAAACCCGTCACTCGCGCAGTCGCGGTTTTACTCCACAACGATAGGCTTGTACTTCGGCACAAGCGTCTTCATGATAACCCAACCGATGAGGTAGGCCACAGCGCAGATGCAGAAGACTACCATGTAGGCGGCAGGCTTGCCCTCAAAGCCAAAGAAACTGAAGTTGGCACCCTGAGCAGCAGCCCAGTCGAAGAACTGACCAGAACCGAAGTTGATGCTCATAGAACCGATACCGCCTGCCATTGTTCCCAAACCGACAATGGTTCCGATGGTTGACTTCGGGAACATATCGCCGATGGTCGAGAAAAGATTGGCGCTCCAAGCCTGGTGTCCTGCACCCAGCAGACCAATCAATATGGCGGGCCACCAAGCGCTGTAGGCGCCTAGAGGCTGTGCGAAGAGTCCGAGTATGGGGAGACAAGCGAATATCAGCATAGCACGCATGCGGCCCAGATAAGGGTTCATGCCTTTCTTCTCGACGAAGTAGGTAGGCAGATAACCACCACCGATAGAGACAATGGTCACGATGGCATAGAGCGTGAAGATGAGCAGAATACCCATTGTCGAGTCACTGGTGTAGCCATACTGGTCGCTGAAGTAGGCAGGTGCCCAGAAGAGGAAGAACCACCACACGCCGTCAGTCATAAACTTGCCGACAAGGAAGGCCCACGTCTGCTTGAACGAAAAACACTGGAAGAACGGAATAGTCTTTTCCTCCTTCATGGCATCGCGGTCCTGAACGTTGGCGATATCGTTGTCCTGCTCGATGTAGTTCAGCTCAGCCTGGTTGACACGTGTGTTCCGGGCGGGTTTCTCATAGAGCCATACCCACAGAGCCATCCAGATGAAGCCAAGAGCACCGATGATGATGAAGGCCATCTCCCATCCCCAGGCACGAGCCAATAGAGGAATGGTGGCAGGGGCAGCCAACGCACCGACAGAGGCACCGCTATTGAAGATAGAGGTAGAGAAGGCGCGATCCTTCTTGGGGAAGTACTCGGCAGTAGCCTTGATGGCAGCAGGGAAGTTGCCTGCCTCGCCGACGGCGAGAATCATACGACAAGCCAGGAAGAGCCATACGGAAATAGTGGTCAGGGCTGTGATGCTACCGCCAGCCAGTCCAATGGCCGTCCATCCACAGGCAGCATGCAGGCAAGCGCCTACCGACCAGACGAAAATCGCAATGAGATAACCCTTACGGGTGCCCATCCAGTCGATGAACTTTCCGGCAAAGAGGTTAGCAACGGCATAGAACAGCGAGAACATGCCGGTGATGGTACCATAGTGGCTGTCCGTCCAATGGAAATCGGGGGCAATAAAGTCCTTCCACGTTAGTGACAAGACCTGACGGTCCATGTAGTTAATGGTGGTTGCCAGGAAGAGCAACCCACAAATGACCCAACGGAAGTTGGACATTTTTACAGTTTGAATCGGTGTCATTGGTATTATATATTTTAAATTATTTGATATCGATGACGGGAATGTTGTCCTTATCGTTGTAGTAGAGATTCTCGCCGGCCATGCCCCAGATGAAAGTGTAGTAGTAGGTGCCGGCGGCAGCGTGCATCGACCACTCGGGCGACATGATGGCCTGCTCGTTGTGGAGCCAGACGACGCGGCTTTCCTGCGGCTCACCCATGATATGGGCGATAGTCTGCTCCTGAGGCAGGTTGAAGTAGTAGTAGGCCTCGATGCGACGACCGTGGGTGTGAGGCGGCATCGTGTTCCAGGCAGCACCAGGGTTCAGCTGCGTCAGTCCGAGCTGCAGCTGGCAGGGGCCCTCCTCGAGCACATCGTTGACAATGAGCTTATAGACGGTGCGGTTGTTACACTCCTCGAGCGAACCGACGGGACCCCAGACGGCAGCCTTGAGCGAGCCCTTACGGCCGTCGAGCGTTATCCACTGCGTCTTGTAGTGCTGGTGGGCAGTGGCCGAGTTCAGGTAGAACTTAGCAGGCTTTGCGGCGTCCTTTGAGCGGAACAACACCTCCTTGTTCACGTCCTTGTCCTTGCCGATGTGGCCACGTCCGATGTAGAGGGCCTCCTTGGGCGAAAGGGCATACTCCTTGCCATCGACGATGACGACGCCATCGCCCTGACCGCAGTTCACGATACCGATCTCACGGTTATAGAGGAAGTACTTCTCCTTGATACCAGGGTCCACGTCGAGGCCCAACTCTGGGAAGTTCTCCAACTTCAAAGTTTTTTTCACAGGCATGGCGCCGCCGAAGATAAAGCGGTCGTAATGCGAATAAGTGAGGTTAATCTTGTCGGCTTCCATCACTTTCTCCATGACGAAGCGCTCACGCAGCGTCTTTGTGTCGTAATGCTTTACATCTTCAGGATGACAGGCCGTCTGAAAGTGCACGGTCTGCTGGGCAGAAGCGGAAACGAATGCTGCTGCCAGCAGAACTGTAGAAATCATTGTCTTTTTCTTCATATCGTTAATTTTTAAATTAATTCGCTTGTTTGCTTTTGAAATAAATTTGAATAATATGAATAATTTAGTCCACAAATATTTATCAATATATTCAGTCGGTAATATACAACTTATAGTTTTCGTGTGTCAGTAGGACAAAATCATCATCTTCGGGCAGATATAGATAGCGCTCGGTATGCAGACCTTTCTCCCCATAATTCAGAAGAACCCCTCGGTTATGTTTCGTCATACGCATATAGTTAAACAATTGGGCACGATGATCGGAGACAATCTCTTCAACAGACTTCAATTCAACAATGATTCCTTTGTGATAGAAGTCGGCATAGTAGGTCTTTTCCAATAATACATCCTTATAATATAATCTAAGCTGTTTCTCGCGCTCAAAGTCCATACCCCGTTTTCTCATCTCCACAGCAAAGGCTTCCTGATAAATCGGTTCGGCCATACCACGTCCTAAAGTATTATAAACCTCCATAGCGGTGCCAACCACTTCATATATATCCTTATACTCTTGTCGCGTCATGAGAATGGAAACACTAATGATTATTTATGGATAGAATTATTCACATTATTCATATTAGTTTCTTACTATCCAAATTTGTTTTATATTATTCATATTAGTTTCATTACTTCCTTACTTCGAATTCTTTTCCTCGCGAACGATGCGCATTCGGTTCCAAACCACCATGCCCACAGTAATTAGTGTCAGCACGCCCATACCAATCCAGCGCAGGTACTTCACACAAGCATAAATCACATAGCCGAGGAACGAGGAGGCGAAGTCGAGGGCGCCACCTTCAAAGCCGTCAGGAATCTTGGCAGCAGAGGCCGTCGGGTCGGTCTTATAGACCTCGTTGGCAGCCAGTGTGAACGACGAAGCCATATCTGTGACGAAGTAGAGGCCTACGATGAGAGCCACGAGACCTATGATGAGACTCTTCACCACATTACCCTTCGTGTAGGGCAGGATCAGGGGGAAGAGGTAGAACATACCAGCGAGCGAAGCCAACGGCAGGAACTGATTGCCAGGCACCAGCACGGCAATGGCCAGGATAACGGGAATCAGGATGACAGAGCAGACGAGCGTCGTGGGGTGTCCGATGACAAGTGCCGGTGACATGCCGATATGCACTTTCATACCGCCAAAGCGCTTCTTAGCCACCTCCTGTGTCTTCTCGGCTATGGGTTTCAGACCGTCAATGAAGAGGCTGGTAATACGTGGAATGAGCTCCATCACACCGCCCATCGTCACACCGAGGAACAACACCTTCTTGATGTCGAGCTGGGCAGCCCAGCCTATGAGCACACCCACAATGACACCCAACACCAACGGTTCGCCCAACACGCCAAACTTCTTCTTCAGTCCTTCGGCATCGATATCGAGTTTTGAGAATCCGGGAATTTTGTCGAGCAGCCAGTTGATGGTGACGGCAAACACCGTGAAACTCTGACAGAACGGTTGGGGAATAGAAATACCCTGCAAGTCGTAATGCTTCTGGAACTTCTCTGCAGTCAGGTCGGCCATGACCAGTGTCACGATGTAGCAGACGATGGCGGCGAAGTAGCCCCACAGCAGGCTCTGGTCCATGACAAAGTAGGCCACAGCACCGATGAAGGCGAAGTGCCAGTAGTTCCACAAGTCTATGTTAATGGTGCGTGTACACTTCGTGAGCAGCATCAGGAGGTTCACACCCAGACAGATAGGGATAATGAGCGCACCGACAGCCGTACCATAGGCCACAGCGGCAGCAGCAGGCCAGCCCATGTCAAAGACACCCAGCTGCAGGTCGTAAAGTTTCGAAATCTCACTGAGCGGGTCACTGAAATTATTGGTCAGCAGAGCCGTTACGATGCCAAGACCGACGAAGCCGACGCCCACGTAGAGACCGCTCTTGAGCGACTTGCCGAATTTCATGCCGATGCACAGACCAATAATAGTAAAGAGGATGGGCATCATCACCGATGCGCCCAAACTGATAATGTAACTGAATACTTGTTCCATTTTATCGTTTTGGTTGTTTTAGCGTAGTTGACGGCGCAAAATTACGATTTTTTTTCGAAACAGCGCTATGTTTGGAAAGAAAATATGTATCTTTGTACCCGCAAATATGTTCAAACTGCTACAGATTATGACAAGATTACTATTGATAACCTTTGTAACCCTGCTACTTGCACTTCCTTCAACGGCTCAACAAAACAGGCATCGCGGCCCTGGCTGCTGGCGCACCAAGACAGCCCAGGACAAGGCTGCCTCACGACTTCTTGGCAAGCAAAAGGCTGAGAAGCCGCACTATCGCGGTCAGAAGAAAGGACTGGTCATACTGGCCGAGTTCCCCGACATGAAGTTCCAGGAAGGACACGACCAACAGAAGTACAACGACATACTGAACACGTCAGGCTACACCACGAGTGAGGGATTCCAAGGTAGCGTGTCCGACTATTTCCATGCCCAGTCCAATGGTCTCTTCGAACTGACATTTGATGTCGTAGGGCCCTTCACGACCGATAGCAGCTATGTGTACTACGGCAAGAATGACTCTAAAGGCTTAGACCTGCGCCCCGAGAAGATGATTATCGAGATGTGCCAGGCAGCCGACAGTCTCGTCAACTACGCCGACTACGATTGGGATGGCGATGGCGAGGTGGACGAGGTCTTCGTGGTCTATGCCGGCAAGGGCGAGGCCGATGGCGGCAACAAGAATACCATCTGGCCACACATGTGGGGTGTAGGTGATGCGGGTAAGACACTGATTCTCGATGGAATTAAAATCAACATCTACGCCTGTGCCAACGAGCTGCAGGGCAACGGAAAGATTAACGGCATCGGCACCTTCTGTCACGAGTTTTCCCATTGCTTAGGCTTTTCCGACCTCTACGACACCAGCTATAACGGATTCTTCGGCATGAGCGATTTCGATATCATGGACGGTGGCTGCTACGGCAACAACGGTTTCTGCCCCGTCGGCTACTCGGCTTTCGAGAAGATGTCATGCGGCTGGCAGGACCCCATTGTTCTTGGCGACGAGGACATTGTGGTGGACAGTCTGAAGCCCATGAACCTTCACGGCGATTTCTACATCATCTACAACGATGCCTGGCCCGACGAGTATTACCTCATTGAGAACCGACAGAAGAAAGGCTGGGACAAGGACTTACCTGATGACGGCCTGATGATTAGCCACATTGACTACGACGAAGAGGTGTGGTTCAATAACATTCCTAACACGTTCTACACCGAGGAAGATGCCCGGGAAGACGGACTTACCTGTGGCAACGACCACCAGCGCGCAACGATTTTCCATGCCGACAACGATGATGACTCACGGTATTGGTCATCATACAGTGGGCGTTACACCAAGACCACCCTCTCGACTGACCTCTACCCCTATATGAAGAACGACTCACTGACAGCCACATCGAAACCTGCAGCCAGCCTCTATCACCCCAACTCCCTGGGGCTCTATACCATGATGGGCTCTATCCTCGACATCCAAAAGAACGGCGGTACCGACAAGACCATGTCCTTCCGTTACCGCGCCCTCAACCCCGTCATCACCGCCATTCGCGAGCACCAGACATCAGACCTCATCCGTCGTTCTTCGAAAGCCATCTATACCTTAGACGGACGCAGCGTAGCAACCGACCGTCAGTCCCTACCCCACGGCATCTACATCGTAGATGGCAGGAAAGTTATCAAGTAAAGGCTTTAATCCTGATAATAGATGCGCTTGACACGGTTGCTGACGCCTGTGAGCACCTCATAGGGGATGGTGTCGATGGTGTCGCTAAGTACGGTGACAGGCAACTGCTGGCCAAAGATCTCGACCTGGTCGCCCTCGTGGCAGTCGATGCCGGTAAGGTCAATCATTGCCACGTCCATGCAGATATTACCTACATACTCGGCCTTCTGACCATTCACCAGACAATAGCCGTGGCGATTGCCAAGATGGCGGTTCAGGCCATCGGCATAGCCAATAGGTATGGCTCCGATGACAGAGTCGCGCTCAAGGATGGTACGACGGCTGTAGCCGATGGAGTCACCTGCCTTGACATGACGCATCTGAAGGATAGTGGTCTTGAGCGTGGAGACAGTATGCAACACCTCATTATTACGCGGATTCACGCCATAAAGGCCAAGACCGAGACGACACATATCCATCTGACGTTCAGGGAAATGTTCTATGCCGGCAGAGTTGTCCATATGACGCAGTATCTTATGACTGAAGGCTGCCTGTAGACGACGGCTACCCTCGTCGAAGAGCTGGAACTGACGGGCTGAGAAATCATCGAACGTGTCGCTGTCGCTACCCACAAAGTGGGAGAAGACAGAGCGCGGAATGACAGCCTGCTGATGCTTCAGACGGTCGATTAAGAGGTCAATCTCAGACCCCTCCCCTCGGGAGGGGTTGGGGGTGGGTTCCACATTGAATCCCAGACGATGCATACCTGTATCGAGTTTGATATGTACGGGCCAGCCAGTTATACCCTCCTTACGGGCTGCCTTGACAAGGGCATCAAGCAGACGGAAGGAATAGACCTCTGGTTCCAAGTCATAGTCGAAAAGCGTCTTGAACGATGTCATCTCAGGGTTCATCACCATGATATTAGCCGTAATGCCTGCTTTACGCAGGGTGACGCCTTCGTCGGCCACTGCTACAGCCAGGTAATCCACACGATGATCCTGCAACGTCTTGGCAATCTCGACGGCACCTGCGCCATAGGCATCGGCCTTGATCATGCAGACGAGTTTCGTCTCTGGATGCATGAAGGAGCGGTAATAGTTCAGGTTCTCGACAACAGCACCAAGGTTCACCTCAAGGATGGTCTCATGTACTTTCTGTTCCAGCAACTCACTGATGCGGTCGAAGCCGAATCGGCGCGAGCCTTTCAGCAGAATGACCTCATCGCGGAGATCACGGAAGGCAATGCTGCCCAGGAACTCCTCAGTAGTAGAGAAGAAGGATTTCTCGGCTACGGTAAAGGTTTGTGCCTGCGAGGAAATCTCCTCGCCGATGCCGATGAGCTTCTGAATGCCACGCTTCGCACAGAGGGCGCTGACCTGTCGGTAGAGGTTCTCGGACGTCTCGCCACTTTGGTAGATATCGCTCAGGATAAGCGTACGGCGACGGCCTTGTTCGTCAGGCCGACGGTTCATAAAGTCGAGAGCGATGTCGAGCGAGTTAATATCAGAGTTATAAGAGTCGTTGATGAGTGTACAGCCATGCTGACCCTCCTTGACCTCCAAGCGCATGGCGATAGGTTCGAGTTTAGGCATGCGCTCTGCCAACTGCTCTGGTGTCAAACCTATATGCAGGGCAATGGTGGCGCAGATGATGCTATCATCGATACTGGCCTCATCGATAAAAGGAATGGTGTAGGAACCTGGAGTACCTTTATATATATAGGTGATGAGCGACCCACCCCCTACACCTCCCGAGGGGAGGGGAGTCTGGCAACCGCCAACCGCAGTCACATACATTGGGGCCTGCTCGTCAGTACGCGACCAGCCAATCTTCTCGCCCTGGTATTGCATACGACGGATACAGCGGCTAACGGTATTATCGTCAGAAGGATAGACCATCGCCTGTGTGTCGTGCATCAACTCCAGTTTCTCCAGACACTTCTCTTCCAAAGAACGGAAATTCTCCTGATGAGCGTTCGACAGGCAGGTAAGCACGCCAATGGTAGGCTGAATGATATCGTGCAGCGCCATCATCTCGCCCGGCTGACTGATACCAGCCTCGAAGACGCCCACCTCAGTCTGTTCGTTGAGCAGCCACACGGAGAGGGGCACACCAATCTGAGAGTTATAGCTACGCGGTGAACGGACAATCTTCTGAGATGGCTGCAGAAGCTGGTAGAGCCACTCCTTGACCATCGTCTTACCATTAGAGCCCGTGATGCCTATGACGGGACAGTCAAACTCGTCGCGATGACGCTCTGCCAATCGCTGTAAGGCTGCCAGCGTCGACGACACCTTCAGATAGTTGGCATCATCATAGCGATTGTCGGGCACCTGTTCGACAACGAATGAACGGACACCACGACGGTACAAGTCCTCGATGTAACGATGACCGTCGTTACGCTGTGAGCGCAGGGCGAAGAACAGCGTCTGTTCGGGGAAGCACAACGAACGACTGTCAGTCAACAACCATCGTACGTTGCTTTCGGCACTGCCGTAACGGCGAGCACCTATCAAGGTAGTAATTTTCTCTATTGGGTAAATCATAGCTTATTTATGGGGTTAATTGGCATTTATGGGTTCAACGGGAGTGAGGCCCATTTCATGGGCTTTCTGGAGTAGCAACTGCATCAGCGGCTCACGCTCGTTCTCCACCTTATTATCAAGCACGGCATCCTTCAGCGTCTGCTTCAGTGTGCCCACCTCACGACTGGGCTTCAGACCGAACATCTGCATAATCTCATTACCGTCGATGACAGGCTGCAGTAGGCGCTTATAGTCCTTCTCCACAAGGTCAGACAACTTCTCGCGTACCATGCGGAAGTTCTCAAGGAACATTTTCTTCTTCACCTCGTTCTTACTGGTGATGTCCGCTTCACAGAGTGTCATCAGGTCGTCAATATCGTCACCTGCATCATTCAGCAGACGGCGCACGGCCGAATCGCTGACCTCGCTGTCAGCAATGACCTGTGGCCGCATATGCAGGTCAACGAGCTTCTGCACATATTTCATCTCTGCTCCCATGGGTAACTTCAGACGACGGAAGATGACTGGTACCATCTTGGCACCAATAAAGTTATGGTTATGGAACGTCCAACCGCCCCCCGGCTCCCATCGTTTCGACTTCGTCTTACCGATGTCATGCATCAGGGCTGCCCAGCGGAGCCAAAGAGAAGCCCCACCCTCTGGGGAGAGGTTGGAGGGGGCTTTCACAACGTTCTCCAACACCTCGAGTGTATGGTAGAAGTTGTTTTTGTGGGCGCGTCCGTTCTTCTGCTCCACAATATCAAGGGCAGCCAACTCTGGCAGGATAATATTCAGCAAGCCAGAGCGCTGCAAGTCAACAAAGCCTTTGCTGGGGTGTGGTGACATGATAATCTTGTTCAGTTCCACCTCAATGCGCTCACCGCTGACAATCTTGATACGGTCAGCCATACGCTCCAGTCCCTCGAACGTCTCATCCTCAATCTGGAAGTTCAGCTGCGTGGCAAAACGGATACAGCGCATCATACGCAAAGGATCGTCGCTGAACGTGATACCGGGTTCCAAGGGGGTGGCAATGATGCCATCCTCAAGGTCAGCCAAGCCATTGAAAGGATCGACGAGTTCGCCGAAACGGCTTTTGTTCAGACAGATAGCCATTGCATTGATGGTAAAGTCGCGACGATTCTGGTCATCTTCCAGCGTTCCGTCCTCAACGATGGGCTTACGCGAGTCGTGGCTGTAGCTCTCCTTACGGGCTCCCACGAACTCGACCTCTAACCCACCCCCAGCCCCTCCCGAGGGGAGTGGAGCCAAGTTACTTTTCTTGTCGGATTTCACTGTTGCAAGGGTATTTGAACTCCCCTCCCCTCGGGAGGGGCTGGGGGTGGGTCCCAACTTCACCTGCGCCGTACCGAAGTTCTTGAACACACTGAGGTGAGCCTTGCGGCCAAGCGTGTGCTTCAGTTCCTTAGCCACCTCAATGCCGCTACCGACAACGACTACGTCGATATCGTTGCTGGGACGTTCAAGAAAGATGTCGCGCACATAACCGCCCACGACATAGCACTCCACGCCCAGCCTGTCGGCCGCATCGCCTATTTGGTGGAATATTTCCTGATCTAATATCTCTGCTAATTCTTCGTCAGAATATAGTTTCATCGTTAATTTTTTCTTTTCGGCTGCAAAATTACTGCTTTTCTTTTGCATTTCCCTCGTTTTTTTCGTAATTTTGCACGCGAAATGAAATATTTTCTTGGGATTTTGCTGACCGTCATGCTGATGGCATGTGGCAGCAACACACAGAACGAGGCCGAGCAGCTGCTCAAGCAGGCCAACGAGCAGTTTGCCCAACGACAGTATGACCGTGCGCTCATCTCCATCGACTCGCTGCGCAAGGTTTATCCTGGTGCCGTCGACACCCGAAAGAAGGCACTGAGACTGCAGCAGAACATCGAACTGAAACGTTCGCAGGAGGAACTGGCGTTGGTCGACAGTATGTTGCAGGCTGTCAGCCACGACTACCGCTACCAAGAGCAGAAAGTGGAGAAGGACAAGCAAGAACTGCGCGCCACTGCCGAGGAGTTGACCATGCTGACGAAGACCCGCATGCGCCGTGACTCGCTGCAGACACGCTTTGACGTGCTTTGCGCCAAAATCCGCTACATACACAAGAAGCAGAAAGAACTCTGAAATGGATAAGTTCGAACATACCAACCAACAGTTTGAGCAGGCAATGGCCGAGTGCCGTGCCCTGTTCAGCAACAAGCTGCACGACTACCGGGCCTCATGGCGTATCCTCAGGCCTACGGCACTCACCGACCAGCTCTTTATCAAGGCCAAGCGCATACGCTCCTTGGAAATCAAGAAAGAGTCGCTCGTCGGCGAAGGCATCCGTCCTGAGTTCATCGCCCTCATCAACTACGGTATTGTGGGTATCATCCAAGTAAGCAAGGGCTTCGCCGACCAAGTGGACATCTCCAACGACGAGGCCATGAAACTATACGACCAATACGCTCACGAGGCACTGGAACTCATGAAACGCAAGAACCACGACTACGACGAGGCGTGGCGCGGCATGAGGGTGAGCAGTTACACCGACCTCATCCTGACCAAGATTGAGCGTATCAAGGAAATAGAGAACCTCGGCGGCGAGACGCTCGTCTCGGAAGGCGTCGAGAGCAACTATATGGACATCGTGAACTATGCGGTGTTCGGACTGATAAAACTGTCGGAGTGAAGAAGAGCCTCGTCAACATCTGCCGCATCGTTCTGGCTGTGGTGTTCATCCTGTCGGGCTTCGTGAAAGCCGTTGACCCATTGGGCACACAATACAAAATCCAGGACTACCTTGAGGCGATGCATCTTGGCGGTATGGTTCCCGACTTCCTGACGCTGGCGGTCTCTGTAGGCCAGTCGGCGCTTGAATTTTGTCTGGGCATCTTCCTCCTCTTCGCGATTCAGCGGCGGCTGACATCGAATCTGATAGTACTGATTATGCTGGTGATGACACCACTGACGCTCTGGTTGGCTTTGGCCAATCCCATCAGCGACTGCGGATGCTTTGGCGACGCATTGGTGCTCACCAACTGGCAGACATTCTGGAAGAACGTGGTGCTGCTCGTCTGCGCCCTCATCGTGGCACACTGGCCGAAACAGATGTTCCGCTTCGTCAGTGAGTCGAACCAATGGATAGTCATCAACTACTCCATTCTGTTCATTCTCGCCATATCCACATGGAGTCTCTACGACCTGCCGCAATTCGACTTCCGGCCTTACAAGGTAGGGACGAACCTGCGCGACGGATGGGAGAAGACGATGGATGGCGAAGACCTGCCATACGCCGATCTCTTCATCGAGAAGGCCGACAACGGCGAGGATATCACAGAGACGGTGCTGGCCGATACGGGCTACGTGTTCTTATTGGTATCACCCTACCTGGAGCAGGCTGACGACTCGCGACTGGACCTCATCAATGAGCTCTACGAATACAGCCACGAACACAACTACCCGTTCTACTGCCTCACCTCCAGCACGGAGAAGGCGACGGCACAGTGGCGTGACCGTACGGGTGCCGAATACCCGTTCTGTCTCACTGACGGAACACTGCTGAAGACCGTTATCCGCAGCAACCCAGGACTGGTACTGCTGCACGATGGCATCATCATCCGCAAGTGGAGCCACAACGCCCTACCCCAGATTGACGAGACGGAGGCAGCACTGCCACTCGGACAACTCGAAGTAGGGCAGATGCCACAAAACAGCATCCCTGGCCGTATCCTTCAGCTACTGCTGTGGTTTGTCCTGCCACTCATGCTGCTCAGCATCGCCGACCGCACATGGATGTGGACACGCTGGTTCCGCAGACGCCATCGCCTGATGGCCCAAAGGTCCCAGCAACGCCCATTAGCCCCATCAAGCCTATTAAACCCATTTAATAATAATAACAACAAAGAAATGAGAAAGAAAATTGTAGCAGGAAACTGGAAGATGAACATGAATCTCCAGGATGGTATCGCTCTTGCAAAGGAGCTCAACGAGACACTGAAGGCCGACAAGCCCAACTGCGGTGTGGTTATCTGCACACCGTTCATTCACCTTGCTTCTATCGCACAGTTCCTCGACCAGGACATCATCGGTCTGGGTGCTGAGAACTGCGCTGACAAGGAGAAGGGCGCATTCACTGGTGAAGTGAGCGCAGAGATGGTGAAGAGCACTGGCGCACAGTACGTCATCCTCGGCCACTCAGAGCGTCGTGAGTACTACAAGGAGACTCCCGAGATTCTGAAGGAGAAGGTGCTGCTGGCTCAGAAGAACGGTCTGAAGGTTATCTTCTGCATCGGTGAGAGCCTGGCAGAGCGCGAGGCTGGCAAACAGAACGAGGTTGTGAAGGCCGAGCTCGAGGGTAGCGTCTTCAACCTCTCTGAGGAGGATTTCCGCAAGATCGTCATCGCCTACGAGCCCATCTGGGCCATCGGTACTGGCAAGACCGCTACCGCTGAGCAGGCTGAGGAGATTCACGCATACATCCGTTCAATCATCGCAGAGAAGTACGGTCAGGCTGTTGCCGACGACACCACCATCCTCTATGGCGGTTCTTGCAAGGCCTCGAATGCTCCTGAGCTGTTTGCTAAGCCCGACATCGACGGTGGCCTGATTGGCGGCGCCTCACTGAAGGCTGCTGACTTCAAGGGTATTATCGACGCTTGGAAGAAGTAAGAAGTGAAACAACTCGTAATCATATTGATGATGTGTGTTGGCTGCATGACGGCAGCCAACGCACAATCATCCTTCACACAAAAGCTCCAACAGAGCAAGAGTGGTGAAGGAAAGGTTACCGTCACCCATAGCCAGAACATTGACAATCTGGTTAACGGACAGGCCGTCCGTAAGGACAGCACCAGCACCAAGACGGTCATCACTCCCGAGGAGGCTAAAGCTCTGATAAAGGGCACAGCCACTCGCGACACGTCGTACAACCGCGACATCATCGACCCCACCCCCGTTGACACCAGCAAAAAGGTAATTCGTGGCGGTCAGAAGGTGACCGGCTGGCGCGTACAGGTCTTCGCTGGCGGCAATCAGCGTAAAGACCGTCAAAAGGCAGAGCGCATCGGCAACGAGATCAAGGCGCTCTTCCCCACCCAACCCGTTTACGTGCATTTCCACTCTCCACGATGGATTTGCCGTATGGGCAATTATAGAAACTACGAAGACGCTATCCAGATGCTGAACAGCGTCAAGAAGGCCGGCTACAATGCCGCCACCGTTATCAAGGAAAAAATTACTGTATATCATTAATGTATCCAGAGAACGAAGTATTCCGTGATGGTCTCGACCAACTGGCTGACCACTACAAAGAAGTCCTGACACTGCTGGGCGAAGACCCCGACCGCGAAGGACTGCAGAAAACCCCTATGCGCGTGGCAAAAGCCATGCAAGTACTGACGCGTGGCTACCAGATGGACGCCCACAAGGTACTCACCGATGCCCTTTTCAAAGAAGACTACTCACAGATGGTCATCGTCAAGGACATCGACTTTTTCTCGCTCTGCGAGCATCACCTGTTGCCCATGTACGGAAAGGTACATGTGGCCTATATTCCTAACGGCTATATTACCGGACTGTCAAAGATAGCCCGTGTTGTCGATATATTCAGCCACCGCCTGCAAGTGCAGGAACGGCTTACGCTCCAAATCAAGGAGTGCATAGAACAAACCCTACACCCTCTGGGCGTCATGGTTGTCATCGAGGCGAAGCACATGTGTATGCAGATGCGTGGCGTGGAGAAACAAAACTCCATCACTACCACCAGCGACTTCAGCGGTGCCTTCAACCAAGCCAAGACACGCCAGGAATTCATGAATCTGATTTCACATTAACCATAACTAACAACCTTTTAAAACTAAGCAATGAACCAGAATGACTACGGAAGATTCCGTACCAACGGGAATTTATCTCACTCGTTCACGCGCTCATGCCTTGGACGATTCATTATCTTTGCCGTCATCTTCGGCGCTATCCTGTTCATCGCACGACTCAGTGTACCCGACGAGAAGGTCATGACCGAAGAAATTGAGGATGACATCCGCCAGTGCATCTTAGCCCACGACAGCATCAATGCCGATTGGATTGACGATGCCATCAACAACGTCGGATTCATCTTCACCTGTGCCGACTCCACCTTCGACGAGAGTATTTGGAATGATTTCGAGAGATTCAACAAATTGAAGTACTACAAGCATACGTTCTTCTCTACGATGTTTATTCAGAACAACCTACGCTTAGAGGAGAAACGTATAGGTATCGGCATCTTCGGCACAGTTATTCCCCTGGTCAGCTACAGCGACCTGCTGCTCCGCGTCGATCCAATGCACAAGACCTACCGCAATGGCATCATCCGTTCCGTCCAATACGGCGATGGCTATATGGGCGAACAGCCGCATATTAAGGAATATCACTACAAGGGTGACGAGACGCAGTAAGTTGACGCGTCTGGAGTGTCTGGGGTGTTAATGATTGAATGACACCAAGCGGCTACCGTTCTCCTGCTCATTGATGCTGACTTTCACGGCATCGGTGGGCAGGAGTTCTTCTATCAGCTCGGGCCACTCGATAAAGCAGAGCGCACCGCTATAAAAGTAGTCCTCGTAGCCCATGTCGTAAACTTCCTCCAACTTCTTGATACGATAGAAGTCGAAGTGGTAGATATGCCCCCCACCTAACCTCCCCGATGGGGAGGAACAATGCTCCGAAGAAACCTCATAATCATTCACGATGGCGAACGTAGGCGACGTGATGACGTCCTCGACACCCAGTTCCTCACAGATGGCTTTGATAAACGTGGTCTTGCCAGCACCCATGTGGCCGTAGAAGGCAAATACGCGATGGTCGCCGATGGCTGCAACAAACTCCTTGGCAGCCTCAGCTATATGTTCCATATCCTTAATGATAATCTCCATATCTCTTATCTTCTATCTATTATCTCTTAATACCGTTATCTCTTATCTGTTCTATCTCTTCTTGCTCCGCAATGTAACGACGGGAATCATGATCTCCTCCATCGAGATACCGCCATGCTGGAACGTGTCGCGGTAGTAGCTGACGTAGTAGTTGTAGTTGTTGGGATAGGCAAAGAAGGCGTCGCCCGTGGCAAAGACATACGATGTCGACAGGTTGGGCGCAGGCAACTGTGCCTTCTGCGGCTCGTGAATCGTGAACAGGTTCTTTGCGTCGTAACTCAGGTTCTTGCCCAGCTTATAGCGCAGGTTCGTATTCGTGTTGCGGTCGCCTACAATCTTCACGGGTTCCGTGCAACGGATAGAGCCGTGGTCAGTGGTCACGACGACGCGGTAGTCGCTCTGGGCCAGCTGACGGAAGAAGTCGGCAATGACGGAGTGACGGAACCACGACAGCGTGATGCTCCGATAGGCACTCTCGTTATTAGCCAGCTCGCGCACCATGCGACTCTCCGTACGGGCGTGGCTGAGCATATCGATGAAGTTGAAGACAACGACGTTCAGGTCGTTCTTCTTCAGCTGATTGAGCTGCTGCATCAGGCGGTCGGCCTCCGTCGACGTGTTCACCTTATGATATGAGAACGTCTCGTGGCGACGATAGCGCTCCAGCTGTGTCTTGATGAGCGGTTCCTCGTTCAGGTTCTTGCCCTCCTCCTCGTCCTCGTCGACCCACAGATCCGGAAACATCTCGGCTATCTTGTTGGGCATCAAACCAGAGAAGATGGCATTACGGGCATACTGCGTGGCCGTGGGCAAGATGGAATAGTAGAGGTCCTCGTCGATATCGAACTGGTCGCCAATCTCCTGCGCCAGCATGCGCCACTGGTCGTAGCGGAAGTTGTCGAACACAATGAGGAACACTTTCTCGCCAGCCGACAGCAGGGGGAACACCTTCTTCTTGAACACCTCGGGCGACAGCATCGGACGGTCCATATCGGGGGCTGTCGGCGACAGCGAAGCCACCCAGTCGAGATAGTTCTTACGGACAAACTTGGCAAAGTCCTGATTGGCTTCCTCCTTCTGATGGCGTAACATATCGGTCATCTGCGAGTCGGTGGCGCTGAGCTGCAGCTCCCAGTGCACGAGCTTACGGTAGACATCGGTCCAGTCCTGCCACGTGCGACAATCCATAATCTGCATGGCTATCTGCTGGAACTGCTGCTGATACTGACTCTGCGTCACCTCCGTCTCAATCTCGCGACGGTGTATGTTCTTCTTCAGCGTCAGCAATATCTGGTTGGGGTTCACGGGCTTGATGAGGTAGTCGGCAATCTTCTGGCCAATGGCCTGCTCCATGATGTTCTCCTCCTCGCTCTTCGTCACCATGACCACAGGCAGGGCGGGCTGCAGCTCCTTGATGCGCTGCAGCGTCTCCAGACCACTGAGGCCCGGCATCTGCTCGTCGAGCAGCACGAGGTCGAACGACCGTTGCTGACACTCCTCGATGGCGTCGGTGCCATTGCTGACCGTCACCACCTCGTAGCCTTTCTTCTCGAGAAACAGCAGGTGAGCCCTCAGCTGTTCAATCTCGTCGTCTACCCAAAGTAATAGTCCGTTAGTCATAGATTCTCAATCCTTCAATCCTTCAATTCTTCAATCCTTCAGAACAGTTCGTCGTCTAGATCCGGATTTTCCGAATTATCCGGAGTTTCTTCCTCGTCGTCCGGCAGGTCCTCAGGGTCAATCGGTGCGGGCTGCTCAGGAATGGTCAGCAACTGTTCGTCGCTGATGTTGAGCGGTGCGAAGGTCTTCTCGTAGAACTCATCGTAGTCGTCATAACTGAAGTGCGTGCCAATGAGTTTCAGGTTACGCCGACTGATAATCAGGCTGCGTGCTTGGCGCAGATGCGTTCGCATGGCCTCGTCGCCGTGCAGACGACGGGCATACTGCAGTGCCTCGTCGTAGTTCATGAAGCCGCCAACGAGCATGCGGTGTACGACTCCCTCCTTCTCTATTTCGAGCTCGAAGTTACGCACCATGAAGTTCGTAAAGTTATAGCGCGCCATCTCGAAGAGCAGTTGGTTCTCGTTGACGGAGTCGGCCTCGTAGGCAATGATGAAGAGGAAGTCGGTGTTTCGCTCAGCCGACAGCGTGTCGGTCGATGCTGAGTCGACAGCCATTGCCACATCGCGACGCGACCACACATCGCCCAGGTCGAACTTGCCGCCATGCAGCGGACGTCCCTCCTGCACACCTTTCACAATCATGCCGGCCATCTCGGTGACCTCGCTCTTCGGATACTTCTCCACCACCGTCTTCATCTGCTCCAGACAGCCCTTGGCATCGCCCTCGTTGAGCAGGCTCAGGCCGTGCACGAAGAGGAACTTCGGACGGTTCTCGCCCAATGGGAAACGCTCTGCCGACACGTGGGCATTGCCCTTCACCTCCTCGTAGCGGTCGGCCTTGAACGCCTCGTAGGTAGCAGCATAGAGCGAGTCCTCTATGTGCTGGCCGAAGCGGGCGTTCTCCTCGAAGTAGGGATCGTTCAGCAGGATGGCCCACTGACTCTCAGGATGCTCTGACGTCAGGTGGCTCAGACAGTTGTCTGCCGTCTCCGTCCGCCCCATACGGGCGTAGAGCAGGTAGAGGTGATACCACACCTCGTCCATCTTCTCAAACTCCGGAAAGTTGTTCGTCAGGCGCAGCAACTGCTTCTCGGCCAGACGCAGGTTCTCGAGCTTGTCCTTGAAGATGATGCCTGCATGGAACAGGCCGTCCTGTATAATCAGGTTGCTCTCAGCCACCTGGTCCTCCGTGAAGGGAATCTGCAACAGGTAGTATTCTCGTTTGTGCGGATCGTTGGCGGCACTGTCGTTCTTCAGGTTGGCCAGACTGTCGGCGATGCTCGACAGACTGTCTGTCATTTCCAGACTCTGCAGCGTTCCCAGACTGTCGGCAATCTCCTGATTCTCCTGAGCCGGCATGCCCACCACCGTCTGGTTCACGCGCTGCCAGTCGTCCACGTTCTCGCGCTTGCCCCACTGGCGCTGGAAGGCCTGCTTACCCTGCGACACGGCCTGCTGGTTGTAGAAGTACCACTGCCCGTTATTGGGCGTAGGCGTTGTGGGGCGCGTCGGCGTTTTCATCGTATTACCCTGTGCACCGCGCTGTTGCAGCTGGCGTTCCACCTCAGCCTCCTGTGCTTTTTCGCGCTCCTCCTTTTCCTTCTTCTTCAGGGCTTCGATGACGCGGTCGATGGCTGCGTTACGGTCCTTCTCGTCCATCTTCGCCAACTGCTGCAGCGAGTCCTGCAGATGGACGGCGTCGGTATAGGGCACGAGCTCGTCGAGCACCTTCGAGCGTTGCGACAACTCCTCGTAGTCGGGACGGTCCTTGTCCAGCATGCCTATGGCAGCACCATAGCAGCGCTGGGCGTCGTTGTATTTCTCGAGCGTCCAGTAGAGGTCGCCCAGACGAAGCAGCAGCACACCCCGCTCGATACCCGAGCGGGTGGCTTTCTCGTTGCCTTTCTCGTAGGCGCTGATGGCTTTCGTCGTGTCTTTCTGTGCCAGGTAGATATTGCCGATGGCGTAGTACACCTGATCCAGATAGTCCTTGTTGTTATCGTTGGCCGCCATACGCTTCAGCTTGCTGATCATGCCTCGCGCATTGCTCTGTCCCATCACCTCGGTCTGGGCAATGCGGGCGTTAAAAGCCAGCTCGTAGGGCGGATTCTGACGGATGGTGCGGGCGTAGGCCTTGTAGGCGGCATCGCGATGGCCCAGTACCGTCTCCACCTGTCCCATGATGAACCACAGGCGCGCTTTCTGCGTCTTGCGCGTCTCGCTCTTGATGACCTGACGCAGGTGGGGCACGGCCTTCTCCAGCTCACCCGTCTTCAGGTAGTAGTTGGCGTAGGTGGCATCCCAGTCGCGCACCGAGCGGTAGTGTATGGAGTCGCGACTCATGTTGCGTATGACGTCCTCGGCATCGTAGAGCCAGTCCAGCTCCGTGTAGCACTTGGCCAGCCAGGCACGTGCCAGCGAGTTCTGCATGGGCTGTGTCTGATACAGACGACTCACGTAGGCAAAAGTGGCAGCCGCCTCGTCGAAGGCGCCTTTCTGGAACTGCGCCTTACCCATCATCATCCAGGCCTTCCACAGGAACGGGTTATACTCCTTGCGTCCCAGCCACTCGCGGTCCTTGGCCGTCTTGCGTCGGCTCTTCTTCCACTCGGGGCGGGCCTTGATGGAGTGCAGCTTGATGGTCTTCTCCATCTTCTCGATGGCGCGGTCGTAGTTGCCCTTGCCCGTCTCGCGGCTCTGCTTGTTGCTCACGGGATAGAGGGGCAGCTGCTCCGTGTAGTTGTCCTTGTTGCCCTTCTCCTTCTCCAGGTTTCCGTCGATGAAGGCCAGGCTACCGTTATAGTAGGTGTTGTATTTGGCAGTAAACGACTGCCAGAAGCGACTCTGCGCCGTATTCTTATGCGTCGAGCACCCCGTCACCAAGACGATGACGGCCACCATATATAATATGTACGTGTGCCTGCGCATGAGAAACTTCTTTAACTCATAATTCTTAATTGGCGAAGCCAACAATTCTTAATTCTAAACTCTTAATTCTTCATTTTATTGTCTTTCTGCCGTCTTTTCTCTTCTATCAGACAGCCAATCTTGCACTCACCCGAGGCCACAGCCGAGCACGACGCACAGTCGTGCGCCTCCTTCACCTCGTCGTCGCCACCCTGCAAACGCGAGGCGATGGCGGCCACGATGCCCAAGACTACTAATGCAGAAATACAGACTACGGCAAAATTCATATCTCCTTCTGAATGTCGAAACCGGCCAAGCTGAGGTGGTTCCAGAAATCCGGATACGACTTGGTGACCACCTGCGGATTGTTGATGGTGACAGGCTGCTTGAAAGCCACCGGCGCGAAGGCCAGCGCCATGCGGTGGTCCTCGTAGGTGTCTATCGACGCGTCCTCAGCCGGTTCGCAGCGCTCGCCGTCCCAGATGAGCTCGCTGTCGTTCTTGTCGTGCAGCACGAAGCCCAGCTTCCGCATCTCCGTCTTCAGCGCCTCAATGCGGTCGGTCTCCTTGATTTTCAGCGTGCGCAGGCCCGTGAAGTGGAACTTCACACCCAGCATCGCACAAGCCACGACAAACGTCTGCGCCAGGTCGGGCGAGTTCACGAAGTCGTACTCCAGACGGGGCACGCGGCGACCGCTTTTCTTCAGCGTCACCGTCTGCGGCACGCCCTCCTCTTTCGTCTCGAAGACGGTCTTCACGCCCAGCAGCGAAAAGATGTAGCGCACGCTGGAGTCACCCTGCTTCGAACCATCCATCAGGCCCGACAGCTTCACCTCGGCCTCCTTGTCCTGACTCAGCGCCACCATCTCATACCAGTAGCTGGCACCACTCCAGTCATTCTCAATAAAGTATTCGCGCGCCTTGTAAGGCTGCGCCTTCACCTCGATGGTGTCAGGCCCCGTCCACTCGGCGTCAACGCCAAACTCGCGCATCATCCACAGCGTCAGGTCAATATAGGGACGCGAGATGACGTCGCCCTGCAGCGTCAGCGTCAGACCGTGCTTCAGCACAGGACCAATCATCAGCAGTCCCGAGATGTACTGGGAGCTCACGTTGCCAGGCAGTTCCAGTTCGCCGCCAAGCAACGGCTGGCCCGTGATGCGCAGGGGCGGAAAGCCCTCCTCGCCCACGTAGCTGATGTCAGCACCCAGGCGGTGCAGGGCATCCACCAGGATGCCGATGGGGCGATGCTTCATGCGCTCCGTACCCGTCAGCACGTGCGTGCCAGGCATCACACTCAGGTAGGCCGTCATGAAACGCATGGCCGTGCCAGCCGCTTTGATGTCGATGGTCTCGGGCATGTTGCGCAGCGCGTTGACGATGACCGACGTGTCGTCACAGTCGCTCAGGTTCTGGGGCAGAATACTGCCACCAGCCAGCGAATAGATGATGAGCGCACGGTTAGAAATGCTCTTCGACGCAGGCAGTTTGACGTCAGCCATCAGCCTCTCTGGTGCCGTAATATGTAGTTTTTCCATTCTTTTCTCCCTTAATTTTGGTGCAAAGATACGCTAATTACGGCTAAAAGCAAAAAAAGTTCCCCTAAAATTTGCAAATGTCGAAGAAAGTGCGTAACTTTGCACCCGCAATTCAGACCTATGGTCAGTTGCCAAGCTTTTAGGATCGGGATTTAGCGCAGTTGGTAGCGCACACGTCTGGGGGGCGCGAGGTCGCTGGTTCGAGTCCAGTAATCCCGACCAAACGAGACCGAGAATCGAAAGATTCCCGGTCTTTTTTATCTTACATGCTCTTTTTTTGTTAAAATACATCCAAATCGACATACTTTTCCCAAAAAAATTTGGAGAATGTTTACTAATTAGTTATCTTTGCGGAAAAATTGAGCGTTATGCCAAAGAAAGAATATAAAAGGCAGATGGTGGCATACAAGGACTACTTCAAAGAGTTCAAAAAGACGCTATCACTGCGGACATTAAAAAAGATATACCAGATTTTCCTCTACATCATGACATTAGATGTCATACCCGTTACCTATTTGAAATCAATAGCAGGTGCAGCAGGATTGTATGAAATCAGGGTTGAAGATGATGGAAACATCTACCGTATCTTTTGTTGCTTCGACGAAGGCAATTTGGTGATTCTATTTAATGGATTCCAAAAGAAATCTCAAAAAACACCACAAGGCGAAATTGACAAGGCAAAACGAATTATGAACGAATATTTTGAAAGTAAAAACAAGAAAGGGTAAAGATATGACAAGAGAAGAAATGAAAAAGATGAATCTTACTCCTATTGAGGACTTGATCGAAGAAGATTTCGGAACAGAGAATACCCCCTCACGCTTGGCGTTTGAGGCAGAAGTCGACGCTTTTATTTTAGGAGAGCGTCTTAAAGAAGAACGCAAAAAAGTTGGACTCACACAGGAACAGCTTGCAGATAAGATAGGAACTAAGAAAAGCTATATCTCACGTGTCGAAAATGGCCATGCAGACATACAGGTTTCAACTCTCTTCAAGATATTCCAAGGATTAGGACGCAGAGTAAGCCTTTCTATTTTATAATCAAGCTTGCTAGGAATCGATATTGAACGACTTTTGAAAAATACTCATGGAGTTTTGCGAAATACTCCATGAGTATTTTTCAAAAATCGAGCCCATAGGAAATTTTCGCAGCTCCATTCGTTGGTATGGAACTGCAATTTTTTCGAAAAACCTGCGATAGGTACCTGAATAGTTCAAAATCCCTTTATACAAAGGCGTTTCAAGCAGGTATGTATCCTTGCAACTCCTACCTAAAAGGTACCTCATACCTACCTCATACTTACCTCACCAACTGGTTCTAATGAGCAAATACAATTATTGTCTTTAGCCGCCAATGAGGTAGGTATCAGGTACCTATGAGGTAGGTATACGGAGCAGACCTACCTCATCGTATTCCCTTTCTACAAAGGCTTTTCCGGCGATTGAGGTACCTCTACGCAAAAAATCAGTTTTTTTCTCTCCACGAAACCGTCTTCAGAAGAGCCCTAAACAAAAAATCCTATTTAAATTTTGTTCTTTACCCACTTCTTTGGATGTCTTTTCTACCATTCTGCATAATCTGAGAAACTAAGACACACCTTGAGAACTGGCAGATTCTTGCTAATTTTGCAAAAACTTGCAAGAATTAGCAAGTAATTAAAATATTGTTTGTATCTTTGCAAGAATTGTTCTCCGTCTCTTCAATGACGGCAAGAAAAGACCTTACCGACTTAGTTGAACAAGGTTACTTAACTGAGATTGCCATCAACAAGGTGACTCGTGGATATATTAAGATGCAGAAGGAATAAGTGGCGATTTGCTTAAACCTGAAGCGGAAGCTTAAAACAATAAGGATATACTATCGTTACAGAGCACATCAGAAACATCTTCAAGGAAGGAGAATTGGACGAGAGTAAGGTATGTCGGAAATTCCGACATACCACTCAACATGGTGCTATGGTTGACAGCGGGTATCTTAGATGACTACTGCCGTACCGCTGGTGGCAACCATGAGCATCGAGCCGTTAGAGCCGATGGTCTCGTAGTCGATGTCGATGCCGACGATGGCGTTGGCTCCCATTGCCTGGGCACGTTCCATCATCTCTCTCAGAGAGGTGTCCTTGGCCTCGCGCAAGACATTCTCGTAGCTGCCGGCACGGCCACCGACGATGTCGCGGATGCCAGCAAAGAGGTCCTTGAACATGTTAGCGCCAATAATGGTTTCACCTGTCACCACACCCTTGTACTCGCGGATGGTGTGACCTTCAATCTGTGGGGTTGTTGAAAGTATCATAGTCGTTTCTTATTAAAGGTTTCTTTCTATTAGACGCAAGAAAGATGCGAAAAGTTGCACGATGGCGAAAAAAAACTTTCGTGTCAACCAAAAGAAAAACGCCCGAGTCGCTGATAACGGCGCCCCGGACGTTCCCTTTTTTATGTGATTATTTTGTCAAACCTGAAACTGCTTACGAGATTTCGATGGCCTTGGTGACCTTCTGCTTCGGCTCGGTCTTCGGCATGGTGACGGTCAGGATGCCGTCCTCAACCTTGGCAGAGATCTGATCGCGCACCACATCATCCGGCAGCGTGTAGCTCTGCTCGTAGTTGGAGTAGCTGAACTCACGACGCAGATAGTGATGGTGCTTGTCCTCATGCTTGTGTTCCTCCTTGTTCTCGATGGCGATGGTGAGGTTGCCCTCGTCGTTGATGGCCACACGGCAATATTCCTTCTTGATGCCTGGAGCTGCAAGTTCCATGGTGTAGGCCTTATCACTCTCCTTGACATTGACTGCAGGTGCTGTACTGTTGGCACGAGGCATAAAATCAGTGTTCAGGAAATCCTCAAATACTGTTGGCATCCAACTGTTCTGAAACATAACTGGTAACATAATCAATACCTCCTAATTATACTTTTAGTTTAACTTAATGTTCTGAGTGCCTTGACCTTAGAGCGAGCCTAATGGTTCCGGCTTTCATCGTAGTAAAAGCAATATACGTGCCCGTTGACAAATTGTCACGCGGAAGCGGACAGAATGGCGCGGAATTTAAACTCGCTTAAACTATGCTGACAATCCTTTAAACTCAGTTAAACATTGACAAAGAGAATGATATCACATGTTTGTCGTATCAATCGTCATCTTTCGTCCAAGTCATTTTAATGGGATGATTTATGAGCTACAATCCATATAAATGATCGTTTTGATTGTTATTTCAGTGTCATTATCTTCGTGGGACAGGCCAGTACGCACTTGCCACACTTCAGGCAGTCAGGGTGCAGATAGCCGACAGCCTCGCCGCGAGAGTCGTAGGGTGTGAGCTGCATCGGGCAGACACGGGCACAACTCTTACATTTCATCTGACAGGCACTCGACACGTGGATGTTCGTGAATGCCTTAGGCTGTGGCGCATGCTTTGGTGCTACCCAGTTAGAGATGGTTCCCATGGGGCAGAACGAGCACCAAGTGCGTGGGGCATAGATGAACGAGAGTGTAACGCCAACGATGGTGGTCATCACGATAATTGTCCAGAAAACGCGACCAATACCGCTCCACATAGCCAATCCTCCCTCGCTCCAAGGCACAAAACCCAGCTGAATGCCGAACATGCCGAAGATGAAGAACACCATGAACAGACGGAATCCGAAAGTACGCACAAACTTTGGAATCGGACGGTGGGGTGAGTATTTGGAAAGCAGACGGTCGTACATATTGCCGCGAGGACACACATGTCCGCACCACCAGCGGCCCTTATAGATGCTCGTCACTACAGGACCAATCATACAGATGAGTGCCAACAGGCCAATCACTGGGAAGAACCAGCCGAGGATGATGTAGGCGATGATAATCCAGTAAAGCGGTAGCCCTGGAGTCTCGAAATGCCTATGGAATCGTTTCTGGGCCATCGCTTATCTCTCCTTATTCTTTAATGTGTCAATAATCGTGTCGAGTTCACTGGCAAACTTGGCATAGTCGTCCAGTTGGAAGGGACATGCTTTCAACTCCTTTCCCATGCCTGCAGGGATGATGGCGTATGCCTGTTCCTCCATCGCCTTACCCTTTGCGGTCAGCGATACTATCTGCTGGCGCTTGTCCTCCTTGCCACGCTTGCGAACCACAACACCAAGCTTCTCCATACGCTGGAGTAACGGTGTTACGGTGTTCGTTTCGAGCAACAACCGATGGGCTATGTCGTTCACAGGCTGGGAGTCCTGCTCCCAAAGCACCATCAGGACGAGATACTGTGGGTAAGTGATACCCAGCTCATTCAGCATCGGCGTATAGGCCTGCGTAATCAGACGTGCTGCCGTATAAAGACGGAAGCATATCTGCTTGTCGAGTCGTAATTCTTCGTGCATAATTTTCAATTGTCAATTAAGCCAGCATGGCCTCAATGTCCTTCTCGAAGTCTTTAGGTTCTGTGGTTGGCGCATAGCGTTTGATGGTCTCACCGTCCTTCGAAATCAGAAACTTGGTGAAGTTCCACTTGATGTCACTGTCCTTCTCCACACTTTTGCTGATGGCCTTGAAAAGAGTCTTGGCAGCCTTAGCCTTCAGACCGTTGTACTCCTCAGTGGGAGCCTGAGCCTTCAGATACTCGAAGATGGGCTGGGCATCGGGGCCGTTGACATCACCCTTCTTCATAATCTGAAATGTAACACCGTAGTTCAGTTGGCAGAACTCCTCAATCTTTGCATCGCCCTCCGGATCCTGCTCCTTGAACTGGTTGCAGGGGAAGCCGACAATCACCAGTCCCTTGTCCTTGTACTTCTGGTTCAGTTCCTCCAGTCCTGCGAACTGAGGTGTGAATCCACACTTGCTGGCAGTGTTGACAATCAGCAACACCTTACCCTGAAACTGTGAGAAATCAATCTCCTTACCTTTGCTCGTAAGAGCCTTGAAATCATAAATCTTTGCCATATCTTTTATCTGTTTATATCGTTCACGATGCAAAGATAAGAAG